>JAEEGG010000426.1_pt1 | contig 145017 bp, 90 predicted proteins | sample 9134161 | NCBI WGS metagenome assembly JAEEGG01 (sample SAMN16246543, study PRJNA631951) | gut metagenome | biome: gut microbiome; feature: rumen; material: CR-attached | host: Bos | place: Iran: Karaj | collected 2018-10
GCGCTTTCATCGGAGCTGACAAGCTCGAGGAACTCTGCGCTATCAAGTCCAAGGAAGAGCTCATCGGAGACATCATCTCCCTCCTCCAGGCTCCTATGCGCAACGTCATTTCCGCTCTCCAGAATGGCGGCGGACAGACGATCGCGGGTCTTGTCAAGACTCTCTCGGAAAAAGAATAATAATAACAATAAACAATTCAAAAATTATCAATTATGGCAGATGTAAAAGCACTTGCGGAAGAGTTGGTTAACCTCTCCGTGAAAGACGTTCAGGAACTCGCTAAGGTTCTTAAGGAAGAGTATGGTATCGAGCCCGCGGCAGCCGCTGTCGCAGTCGCTGGTCCCGCCGTGGCCGCTGAGGCTGGCCCCGCTGAGCAGACCGAGTTTGACGTTGTCCTCACCTCCGCTGGTCAGGCTAAGCTCCAGGTCATCAAGGCCGTCAAGGAAGCTCTTGGTCTCGGACTGAAGGAAGCTAAGGATCTTGTTGACGGAGCCCCCGCTACCGTTAAGGAGAAGGTCTCCAAGGCTGAAGCTGAGCAACTGAAGGCTGCCCTCGAGGAGGCAGGCGCCGAAGTTGAGGTCAAATAAACAGCTTCCCGCTTGCGGGATTATCTTCAGGTTTAGAGCCTAGTGGGCTCTAAACCTTTTTGTCGTATAAAGTTTTTCCCCATTTCCTAAAGGCAGAACATGTCAAAAAAGACTAACAACAAGCGAATAATGTTCGCTACATCCAAGATTCTGGAATATCCTGACCTTCTGGAAGTTCAGCTGAAATCATTCAAGGATTTCTTCCAGCTGGAGACAACACCTGAGAGCAGAAAAGACGAGGGTCTTTTCCAGGTGTTCCAGGAGATATTCCCGATCGAGGATACGAGGAACAACTACAAGCTCGAGTTTATCGACTATTTCATCGACCCTCCCCAGTATTCTATCGAGGAGTGTCTTGAGAGAGGGCTTACCTACAATGTTCCTCTGAAGGCAAAACTCCGCCTTTCGTGCACTGATCCGGAGCACGAGGACTTCGACACAAGGGTCCAGGATGTGTATCTCGGCAATATTCCATACATGACACCTGCCGGCACATTCGTCATCAACGGATCGGAAAGGATAATCGTATCCCAGCTCCACCGCTCGCCAGGCGTGTTCTTTGACCAGAGCATGCATGCGAACGGCACCAAGCTGTACTCCGCCAGGATCATCCCCTTCAAAGGATCCTGGATCGAGTTCGCGACTGACATCAACAATGTCATGTACGCCTACATCGACCGAAAGAAAAAGTTGCCGGTCACCACGCTTCTCAGGGCGATCGGATATAATTCGGACAAAGACATCATAGATATCTTCGGACTCGCTGACGAAATCGAGGCCACTCCTGAGGTTCTCGCTGAGAACAAGGGCAGGAAGCTCGCCGCCAAGGTTCTGAAGACTTGGATGGAAGACTTTGAGGACGAGGACACCGGAGAAGTCATCCCCATTGAGAGGACTGTGGCTATCGTTGAGAGAGGCGAGGTCCTCGACGACGACACCATCGAGAAAATCGGTGACACAGACGTCAAGACCATATTCCTCCAGAAAGACGAGGCCAACTCCAACGAGTACGCCATCATCTACAACACCCTCCAGAAAGATCCGACCAACACAGAGATCGAGGCTGTCAACTATATCTACAAACAGCTGCGCAACTCTGAACCGCCGGATGAGGCGACTGCCAGGGATGTCATCGACAAGCTCTTCTTCTCCGAGAAGAGGTATGATCTGGGCATTGTCGGAAGGTTCCGCCTGAACAAGAAACTCGGCCTCTCCACAGATCCCGAGGTCAGGGTGCTGACCAACAACGACATAATCGAGATCATCAAGTATCTCATCCAGCTCATCAACTCCAAGGCCACGGTTGACGATATCGACCACCTGAGCAACAGGCGCGTCCGCACCGTGGGAGAGCAGCTGGCCAACCAGTTCAGCGTGGGTCTCTCCAGGATGGCCAGAACCATCCGTGAGAGGATGAACGTTCGCGACAGCGAGCAGTTCAACCCTATCGACCTGATCAATGCGAAGACCCTGTCTTCCGTGATCAACTCATTCTTCGGAACGAGCCAGTTGTCCCAGTTCATGGACCAGACCAACCCTCTGGCTGAGATCACGCACAAGCGTCGTCTCTCAGCTCTCGGCCCCGGAGGTCTCTCCAGGGACAGGGCTGGATTCGAGGTCCGAGACGTCCACTACACCCATTACGGACGCCTCTGCCCTATCGAGTCTCCTGAAGGCCCGAACATCGGACTTATCTCCTCACTTTGCGTTTACGCGAGAATCAACCAGCTCGGTTTCATCGAGACTCCGTACCGCGAGGTCAAGGATGGTAAGGTTGACCTGACCGCCAAGGGCTGGCATTACATGTCCGCCGAGGAGGAGGAGAATAAATATGTCTCCCTGGCCAAGGTCAAGATGGATGACAACGGTGAGATCACCGACGACCGTATCCAGTGCCGCCTTGAGGCCGACTTCCCTGTCGTCTCCAAGGAGCAGGTGGACTACATGGACGTCGCTCCTAACCAGATGGCATCTGTCGCCGCTTCACTCATTCCTTTCCTTGAGCACGATGACGCCCACCGCGCCCTAATGGGAGCGAACATGATGCGTCAGGCTGTTCCGCTTCTCTCGCCCGAGTCCCCTATCGTGGGTACCGGTCTGGAGGAGAGGGTATGCCTCGACTCAAGGACACAGTTCATCGCCGAGCGTAAGGGTGTTGTGACTTATGTCGACGCCAAGGAGATCAGGATCAAGTACACCAGGACAGACGACGAGAAGTTCGTGTCCTTCAGTCCTGAGGAGACCGTCTATAACCTTCCTATTTATAGGAGGACCAACCAAAGCACGGTGGTCACTCTGAAGCCTATCGTCCGCAAGGGCGACAAGGTGGAGGCTGGCCAGGTCCTGACTGAGGGATATGCCACCCAGAACGGTGAGCTCGCCCTCGGACGCAACCTCAAGGTCGCTTTCATGCCTTGGAAGGGTTACAACTATGAGGACGCTATCGTCCTTTCCGAGGAGATGGTCAAGTGGGACATCCTCACCTCCGTCCATGTCGACGAGTACCTCACTGAGGTCCGCGATACTAAGCGCGGTATGGAGGAGCTCACCGCCGACATTCCTAATGTCAGCGAGGACGCCACCAAGGATCTTGACAAGCAGGGTATCATCCGTATCGGAGCCCATGTCGAGCCCGGTGATATCATGATCGGTAAGATCACCCCTAAGGGTGAGAGCGATCCTTCTCCTGAGGAGAAGCTCCTCAAGGCCATATTCGGTGACAAGGCTGGTGATGTCAAGGACGCTTCCCTGAAGGCCAATCCTTCACTCAGCGGCACCGTGATCAAGACCGCCCTCTATGCCAAGGCTTCCAAGGAAAGCGGCAGGAGAAACGCCCGTTCCGACCAAAAAGCCCGTCTGGAGCTCATCCAGGAGGATTTCGACAAGAAAGCAGCGAAGCTTTACTCAGACTTCCTTGGTAGGCTTGAGGTTCTTGTCAAAGGCAAGAAGAGCGCCGGTATCAGCGATCTCTACGGAGTCGAGATCATCCCCAAGGGTAAAGACATCACTGTCGAGAAACTCAAGGAGATAGACTTCCAGAATATCAACTCCAGCAAGTGGACTTCCGACAAGGGCACTAACGCCCTCATCCAGTCCCTCATCAACAACTATTGCATCACCTATAAGGTTTCTGAGGCTGAATGCAAAAGGCAGATGGACAAGGTGAAGGTCGGTGACGAGCTTCCGAACGGCGTCATGCAGCTCGCGAAGGTCTACATCGCCAAGAAGAGGAAGATCACTGTCGGTGACAAGATGGCTGGACGTCACGGAAACAAGGGTATCGTGGCCAAGATCGTCCGTCAGGAAGACATGCCGTTCCTCGAGGACGGAACACCTGTGGACATCGTCCTGAACCCTCTGGGTGTGCCTTCACGTATGAACCTGGGCCAGATCTACGAGACTGTTCTCGGTTGGGCCGGCTCAAGGCTCGGACTCAAGTTCAGCACCCCGATTTTCGATGGCGCGAGCATTACTGACATCTGCGACTACACCGACAAGGCCGGAGTTCCCAGATATGGCAAGACACGTCTCCGTGACGGAGGCACCGGCGATTGGTTCGACCAGCCCGCCACTGTCGGAGTGATCTACATGATCAAGCTCGGCCATATGGTCGATGATAAGATGCACGCCCGTTCGATCGGTCCTTACTCGCTCATCACCCAGCAGCCGCTCGGTGGAAAGGCGCAGTTCGGAGGTCAGCGATTCGGAGAAATGGAGGTCTGGGCTCTCGAGGCTTTCGGAGCCGCCAACGCCCTCCAGGAGATCCTCACCGTCAAGTCAGACGACGTCACAGGACGCTCGAAGACTTACGAGGCCATCGTCAAGGGAGACCCGATGCCTAACGCCGGCATCCCCGAATCCCTCAACGTGCTCCTCCACGAGCTTCGCGGACTCGGTCTCAAGGTCACTTTGGACTAATCTCAAGTTTAAGATAACATATCCAAGAATATGCCTACTTTCAATAATAAGGAAAACAAGGTAAAGAGCAATTTCTCCAGGATCAGCATCTCCCTGGCCTCTCCGGAGGACATCTCCGCCAGGTCATGTGGCGAGGTCCTAAAGCCGGAGACCGTCAACTACAGAACTTACAAGCCCGAGAGGGATGGTCTGTTCTGCGAGAAGATTTTCGGACCGACCAAGGACTATGAGTGCTACTGCGGAAAATACAAGAGGATCCGCTACCGCGGAATCGTCTGCGACAGGTGTGGTGTCGAGGTGACCGAGAAGAAGGTCCGCAGGGAGAGGATGGGACATATATCCCTGACTGTCCCCGTGGCCCATATCTGGTACTTCAAGTCCGCTCCTAACAAGATCTCCGCTCTTCTCGGGCTTCCCGCGAAGAAACTCGAGTCAGTTATCTACTATGAGAAGTACATAGTCGTCAATCCTGGTGACAGTGGTGTCGAGAAGATGGAGCTCCTCTCCGAGGACGAGTATCTCGACATTCTCGCCAGGCTCCCTGAGAATGGCAACCTTCCTGACGGTGATCCCGCCAAGTTCGTCGCCAAGATGGGTGCCGAGGGTATCTATGACCTGCTCAAGCAGACTGATGTCGTTGAGCTCTCCAAAGAGCTGCGCCAGAGCATGTTCACAGAGACTTCCCAGCAGCGCAAGACTGAGATCCTCAAGAGGCTCAGCGTTGTGAAGTGGTTCCTCGAGTCCAAGGACATCAACCGTCCGGAATGGATGATCATGAAGGTCATCCCCGTCATTCCGCCGGATCTCCGTCCTTTGGTTCCGCTCGATGGAGGCCGTTTCGCCACCACCGACCTCAATGACCTTTACCGTAGAGTCATTATCAGGAACAACCGTCTGAAGAAGCTCATCGAGATCAAGGCTCCCGAGGTCATTCTCCGCAATGAGAAGCGCATGCTTCAGGAAGCTGTCGACTCACTGTTCGACAACTCCAAGAAGTCCAGCGCCGTCAAGAGCGAGACCAACAGGGCTCTGAAGTCCCTGTCCGATTCCCTCAAGGGAAAACAGGGTCGCTTCCGCCAGAACCTCCTTGGAAAGCGTGTCGACTATTCCGCCCGTTCCGTCATCGTTGTCGGACCTGAGCTGAATATGCACGAGTGCGGTCTTCCGAAGTTCATGGCCGCTGAGCTCTATAAGCCGTTCATCATCCGTAAGCTCATTGAGCGCGGTATCGTCAAGACTGTCAAGTCCGCGAAGAAGATCGTCGACAGAAGGGATCCCGTCATTTGGGACATTCTCGAGAATGTCATGAAGGGCCACCCGGTTCTCCTGAACCGCGCTCCAACTCTTCACAGGCTTGGTATCCAGGCTTTCCAGCCCAGGATGATCGAGGGAAAAGCCATCCAGCTCCACCCTCTCGCCTGTACCGCTTTCAACGCCGACTTCGATGGTGACCAGATGGCTGTTCACCTCCCGCTTGGCAACGCCGCGATCATGGAGGCCCAGCTGCTGATGCTCGGCTCGCAGAACATCCTCAACCCCGCCAACGGTACCCCTATCACCGTTCCTTCACAGGATATGGTGCTCGGTCTGTACTACATCACGAAGATCCGTCCCGGCGCCAAGGGCGAGGGAATGAACTTCTACGGCCCTGAGGAAGTCATCGTCGCCTACAATGAGAAGGCGATCGACATGCACGCCAAGATCGGAGTCAGGCTCCCTGTCGACAAGCAGGATCCCTCCAAGGGTGAGCACATGGTCCTGACGACAGCCGGTAGGATTATCGTCAACCAGTATGTTCCCGAGGAAGTTCCCTATGTCAACGAGGTGCTTGGAAAGAAGCCTCTGCGTAAAATCATCACCGAGGTCATCAAGAACACCGGTGTGACCCGCACAGCCCAGTTCCTGGACGACATCAAGAACCTTGGTTACGACCAGGCTTTCCGTGCCGGTATATCCTTCAACCTCGGGGATGTCATCATCCCTCAGGAGAAGACCGACCTCATCGAGCAGGGTTACAAGCAGGTCGAGGAAGTCAAGAACAACTACGCTATGGGTTTCATCACGAACAACGAGCGTTACAACAAGGTCATCGACCTCTGGACTTCCATTGATAACAGGCTCACCGGAATCGTCGAGAAACAGATCTCAGCTGACCAGCAGGGCTTCAACCCCGTCTACATGATGCTGGATTCCGGAGCTCGTGGATCAACACAGCAGATCAAGCAGCTCTGCGGTATGCGAGGCCTTATGGCTAAGCCGCAGAAGTCCGGTGCGGCCGGAGCTGAGATTATCGAGAACCCTATCATCTCCAACCTTAAGGAGGGTATGACGGTGCTCGAGTACTTCATCTCCACCCACGGTGCCCGTAAGGGTCTGGCTGATACCGCTTTGAAGACAGCTGACGCTGGTTATCTGACCCGTCGACTCGTCGACGTCTCCCACGATGTGATCATCACCGAGGAAGACTGCGGTACTCTCAGGGGACTTATCGCGACCGCCATCAAGAACAAGGATGAGATTGTCGAGTCTCTCGGTGAGAGGATTCTCGGACGTACTTCCGTCCACGACATATTCAACCCTCTGACTGGTGAGCTGATCATCAAGGCCGGCGAGGAGATCCGCGAGGATACCGCCAACTTGATAGACTCACTTCCTATCGAGCAGGTTGAGATCCGTTCGGTCCTCACTTGCGAGTCCCGCAAGGGTGTCTGCGCCAAGTGTTATGGCCGTAACCTCGCCACCAGCAGGATGGTTGAGAAGGGAGAGGTCGTCGGTGTGATCGCCGCCCAATCCATCGGTGAGCCTGGTACACAGCTGACTCTGCGTACTTTCCACGTTGGTGGTACGGCTTCCAGCACTGCCGCCGATTCCTCAATAGAGTCCAAATACGATGGTAAACTCGTGTTCGAGGAGCTCAGGACCATCCAGAAAGTTGGAGAGGACGGATCTGCCCAGGATATCGTGGTCAGCCGTATGACCGAGGTCAGCATCATAGATGAGAACACAGGTATCACCTATTCCCACTATGACGTGCCCTACGGCTCAAGGCTGTATTTCAAGGACGGTGACAAGATCAAGAAGGGCGACCTTCTCTGCGAATGGGATCCTTACAACGCCACGACTATCGTCGAGACCGCTGGTAAGGTCCAGTTTGATAACCTCATCGAGGGTGTCACCTATCGCGAGGAGATCTCCGACGAGTTCGCGGTCAACAAGGACAAGGTCATCATCGAGGCCAAGGACAAGACCAGGAACCCTTCCATCATCATTGTCGACGCCAATGGAGACCAGGTCAGGCAATACAACCTGCCTGTCGGAGCCCACATCATCCCGAACAACGGCGATCAGGTCTGTGTCGGTGATGTGATCATCAAGATCCCTCGCGCTATCGGTAAGTCAAGCGATATCACCGGAGGTCTGCCCAGGGTCACCGAGCTCTTCGAGGCCAGGACACCTTCCGCTCCCGCTATCCTTTCCGAGATCAACGGAGAGGTCCTCATGGGTAAGGTTAAGAGAGGTAACCGTGAGATCATCATCAAGAACAAGGCCGGCATCGAGAAGCACTATCTTGTGCCTACCACCAAGCAGATCCTTGTTCAGGAGAATGACTACGTCAAGGCCGGCTCCAAGCTGTCCGACGGCGGTATCTCCCCTACCGACATCCTCAACATCCTTGGACCTGTCAAGGCTCAGGACTACATCGTCAATGAGGTCCAGGCCGTTTACCGCCTCCAGGGTGTGAAGATCAACGACAAGCACTTCGAGATCATCGTCCGCCAGATGATGCGCAAGGTCCAGATCACTGATCCCGGCGACACCGAGTTCCTCCAGGAGGAGCTTGTGGACAAGTGGGATTTCATGGACACCAACGACAACATCTTCGGCAAGTCCTTCGTGCTTGACCCGGGCGACAGCCAGAGGTACATGCAGGGAGACATCGTTGACGCCCGTGACTTGAGGAACGAGAACGCCTCACTCGAGCGTCAGGGACTCAAGATGATGGTGGCTCGCGAGGCGAAGCCCGCGACTGCCAAGCTCGTGCTCCAGGGTATCACCAGAGCGGCCCTCCGCACCAACAGCTTCATCTCGGCGGCTTCCTTCCAGGAGACCACCAAGGTGCTCAGCGAGGCTGCTATCAGGGGTCGTGTCGATTACCTCGAAGGCCTTAAGGAGAACGTCATTTGCGGTCACTTGATTCCGGCCGGTACCGGACAGAAGGACTTCCAGGACATCCTGGTAGGCCGCAAGGACGAGTACGAGGCTGAGATGAGCGAGCTTTAGGATTTCGTCGAGACAATCCGACCTTTTGTCGATCAGGCCAGGCATCACCCGATGCTTGGCCTGATTTTCACTTGTTTACCGGCATAAGAAAAATTTGTCGGTATGAAAACATCAGCTATCATCCGGACAGTTCTCTTACTGTCCGTCTTATTATTTCCTATGAGCTGCGCTGGCGACGATATACTCTTCTTTGACGAGGAGTTAATCAATGAGAATAATACCAACCCGCAGCCACATACGCAAACGACTACAACCGAGACGCCTTCTGAGACGTCCTCCGAGACAACAACACAGATTGACGAGACAATACCCCAAATCGAGGTCAGTGGAGAGGACGACGAGGACAATGTCGCCAACACGACTTTTGCGAAAACCATAACCATCTCATTTTCTGGTGCTTCCGCATCCGTAGATGGCGACGCTGACGGTTTTGCAACCGTGAGCGGAGCCCATGTGACAATCAATAACACGGGTAAGGAGAACATCATCTATAAACTCAGTGGCTCGACAACTGACGGCAGTTTCAAGCTCTACAGCTCAAAAAAACAAGCCATCCTCCTGTCAGGCGTTTCAATCACTAATCCGAGCGGAGCGGCCATCAACAACCAGAGTGGCAAGCGGACATTCGTCATGGTTGAAGGATCAAACACCCTCGCCGACGGTTCCTCCGCAGCCTACTCAACAACAGATGATGAGGACATGAAGGCTGTCTTTTTCAGCGAGGGTCAGCTCGTGTTCAGTGGCTCCGGATCATTGACCGTGACCGCTAACAATAAGCAAGGCAAGTCCGGAATCGTGTCTGACGACTATGTCCGTTTCATGGCAAGTCCTTCAGTCAAAGTTACTTCCGGAAGCTCCGCAGGCCATGGCATCAGGGGCAAGGACTATGTCCGGATCTCTGATGGAGAGCTCACCGTTTCAACTTCCGCGGCGATGAAGAAAGGCATCGGCTCAGACGACTATGTCTTTGTCGAGGGCGGAACCACCAACATAAATGTCAGCGGCGGAGTAGCTTATGACAACGACGACGCTGAGTACAAAGGCACTGCGGGAATAAAGGCCGATAACTATTTCGGGATGACCGGGGGCTCGGTCACGATAAAGAATACCGGAAACGGAGGCAAGGGAATCAGTGCGGGAAGTTACGACTTCGACTCGGAAAACCACTCTTTATCCAACAGCTTCATCTCAGGTGGAACCCTTAAGATAACCACCACTGGAAGCGAGTCCAACGACGTGTCCTCCAAGGGAATAAAGATTGGTTATAAGGAGAAATCAGGCAATAAGTACATCTGCGCCGGCAGCCTCATCATCCTCGGCGGAAATATCACGGTATCAACGTCAAAGGCCGAGGGAATCGAAGCCAAAGGGAATATGACCTTCAATGGAGGTGAGACCTATGTTACCTCAACAGGAGACGACGCCATCAATTGCCAGGGTGAGATGACCGTCAATAACGGATACATCTACGCCTACTCCTCACAGAATGACGCCATGGACTCCAACGGCAACATGAAGTTCAACGGCGGCTACGTCTTTGCTGTCACCTCTAGAGGAGCCCCTGAGGTAGCCCTTGACGCCAACTCAGAGGGCGGCTACAAGATCTACATCAACAGCGGAGCCACGTTAGTGGCCTATGGGGGTCTCGAGAACGGATATTCAGCCTCCCAGACAGTATACAGCATGAGTTGCACGGCAGGTGGCTGGAATGCGCTCCACGACGGCAATTCCTACATCGCCGCCTTCAAGGCGCCGTCTGGAGCTTCAACCGTGGCCGTTTCAGCACCTTCCCTCAAATCTGCCTACAAAGGCTCAAGCATCAGCGGCGAGACGCTCTGTAACGGTATATGGGCGATTTCCGGAATATCCGGCGGCAGCACGTCAAGCCTCGGCACTTATTCCGGTGGCGGAATGGGAGGTGGCTTCCCAGGAGGAGGCCCGGGAAGACCTTGGTAGTCTCACCCATGGAAATAATTAATATTCAAAGAGATGAAAAAGTATATAACTATACTTGCGTTAATTCTGAAGTCCTTGACCTACGACAACGCCTTCAAGGGCTGGCTAGGGATAGGCTACACGTTCAGTTTCTAAAAATCCTTTACTTCAAGAGTGAACCCATCGGGAAGATCCGCCTCGTATTCCATATTCGCCGGAAGGTCTACGGTAACGACCTTCCGGTATTCCGTGTTCTCGATGCGCATCAATATATTGCCACGAATCGTCGGGAGAGAAATCTCGGCATGCTGAAGGCTTCCCGGACGGGGGCGGATACTGACCTTTGAGAAACCAGGCTCAAGAGGTTCCACTCCCATAAGCTTGAATGGGATGATATTCCCAGGGGCAGCACCCCAAAGGTGATTCCAATCCTGATTGGGCTTGAAAGAGTCATCCCAAGCCTCAAGAGTTATGGTTGAGCCGACCTCCAGCATGTTTGACCAACTTCTCAAAGACCTGTCAGTCAATAGTTTCAAAGCGTGTTCTGAAGCATCTCCATCATAAAGAGCCTCCAAGAGGAACTGCGCACCATAGACGCTGCAAGCCATCCCCCTGGACACTATGAAGTCGGTGACGGGACGCCTGTATTTGTCAGGGACAAGACCGAACAGGAGGGCGAACATATTGGAGTGAAGCGAGGCGTGCGGATCTTCAGGGGAGTCTTTGTACCGTTTGTTTTTCTTATCCAGGAAAGACTTATTGAAGGAAGCCTTCATTTTTGACGCTTCCGCTTTTAAATCAACGGCTTCTGAATCCTTGCCGAAGAGTCTGGCAATATCTCCCATAAGGGTCAGAGCCCTGAAAGCGTAAGCATTCACCACGGCGTTACGGTCCGAATACACGAAACCATCATCCTCTCCTCCATATCCCGGAGCCAAGCCAAGCGAACCAGAATGAGGCCAGTCCACAATGTCACGGATCTTTTCCTTTCTGTTTATCGATGACAAGAAAGCCTCATCCTGCTCTCGGAGAGTCGTGCTGATAAGACCATCTTGCTCAATCAGGCTCTCAAGGCAATGAGCCCTCAATATCCCGTAACAGCTTTCCAGCAACCGGGTGTCCCCAGTGTGCATATAATCATTCCACGCCATCAGCACAGACTGTAATATCCATTCTGTGGGCCACGTGGGACGCTCAAGAAGGTACTCTATGGTACGACGGGAAAGAGTATATTCCCTATCCGAGGCATAATGGCAAAGTTGGCTGATCATAGCGTCGGCCTCATATGGAATCCTTTCCCTGTCTCCATCAACGAACAGGCCGGTGAAAGAAGTGGCCTTCACCGAATACTTGCAAAGATCCCAGATCCGGTTCAGGAGGGTGTTGTCACATCTGAAGAAAGACTCCTGATTATCAAAAGGATAACTCACTATCTGGCGAGTGACGCACCCGTACTCGGGTTTGAGGTCATAACCCTCAATTTCGATGTAGCGGAAAGGAAGAACCTCTCCGATATAGTCCGGCATCTTGATGGCATCCGGTCCGGTGTTACGCTTATCTGGAGGTATCACGATGGAATATGTGTTTAGCCCCCTCTTAAGCGGAATCATATGCTGCTGGTAACGAACACTGGTCGTGGGATTTCTCAACACACGTCCCTTTTCGATCCGCTCTCCCAAGTGGACCCTGACCGTGTCCGCGCCATTCTCAGAGAATAACGTCAATCTGACCTGTCCGAAAGCGTCTCTCCCGAAATCAAGAATCCAGCAGCCAGGGGTCACCTCCATCACACTTTGGGGAGCTTCATCCTCTTTGACCAAAGGATAAGCCGGTGTTCCGTATTCCTCCATTTCTCCAGCGGTCCTGAAAGCCTTGATGTCTGACCACCCGCTCTCACCATCCTTGTCAGTCCGGACTCTCACCCTCCAGTAATACACTCTGGAAGGCTCCAGGGCCTTTCCGGAATATGGCACGGAAACGGAGCGGTTGTCCTCAACCCAACCGCTGTCCCAAACGTCTCCGGTTAGATCATAGGCCCCTTTCTCCGAGCCTGAAAGTATCACCCTCCAAGCGGTCTGGGTGGTTGGATACTTCCCCGGAACAATCCAGCTGAAAGATGGTCTGAAAGACCGGATTTCAACTGTCTGGAAATCCCCTTTAGCTTTATCTAAGTCACTCAAAGTCAAGTCCGTGGCATAGCCACCGGACCATACTGTCTCTGTGTGTTCCACAAGATCGGTCATCAAACCAGACGGTTTCCCGGTCCCCGCTCGCAGAGTCACTGACCCCTGGAAAGAGACCAGTACGGCCACAGCTATCAATAGAATTCTTCTCATCTTTATCGTTTCTTACTGGTGAAGTTAAGGAAATAACCCGACTTGCACAAGCGGACGAAAAAGGTTATATTAGCGGATAGTAAACCTTTTTCGATATGAGACTCCTGGAAACACTATTCATGGCCATGGTCCTTGGCCTCGCGGCATCAGCCGTGAATACCTCTTCCGCCGCCACACCGATTCCCAGCGGCATCTACAGTTATGAGGACATTGGCGAGACGGGGACCATCAACATCGCCTTCAATGATAAGGGAGAGTTGTGGTTCTACGCTTTCGTGATCAACGAGGACGGCCATACGGCTGAGCTCACGCCCGAAAACGAGGCATGGATCCCCATGAAAGGCAACAAGTTCAGCTACAACCTCAAAACAAACTCTTTGGACTACACCCTTGAGGGTGAGTTCTTTCCGGATGAGGAACTCCTTGAGCTCAAGGATAATTTCAACGCTGGAGGCACACCTTTCGGTATGGGAATGGGTCTTGCGGCCCACTACCGCTACGAGGGTGGCTCTTTCGCCACCCCTGACGGGTATATGTACCAGCTCATCGATGAGGGCACAACCGCCAGATTGGTCCACGGAGGACGTTATTCCGGAGTTGTCCAGGTTCCTGACGCTGTCAAGTTCAACGACGAAGAGTACCCGGTCGTCGGTATAGGTGAGAACGCTTTCACAAACAATTATGACGTGACTGAGGTCCGGATGGGAGCCAAGGACCAGTTCATCATGCCCGGAGCCTTCTGGGGCAGCGGAATTCCCTATGATTGGGAGAGCCTGACAAAGCCAAGCTATGTCTATCCAGACAAAGACTTTTTCGCTTTCGTCAGTGCGTCCGCCAGGGATGACGAATATGACTATTCCATGGACAACTGGGTGATATTCAAGCAGAACTACGGGCGTCTATACTTTGTGAGGGACAACTCAAAGGATGAGAACGCCAAATGGGGCTGCTTTCACGCCGACCCGGATATAGCCCAAGGCATCCACTATGAGCTCCGTACCTATGACGAGCTTCGTAAGAAGATGTTCCGGGGATATACCAGCTTCGAGGTCATCGCCCTGGCCTCCGACAGCCAGTTCGCCGCTTTCCACAGGTTCCCTTCTTTCAGCAGATGGAAATACCCCGAGCCGGAGGTGCCCTTGGATCTGGTTTACGAACAGGAACTCGCCAGGAAATTCGGACGGAAGATCATGTATTCAAGAAGAGTGGCTGAGCTCAGGAACGAGAACCGCTGCTTCGGCATGGTCGAGTTCGAGCACAAGGGAAAGGAAGCGATGGTCGCCTTCGTATGGATAGACTACGGCACAATCACCGCCACATACACAAAGACGGCAGAGTTCGAGCCTAATGATCCCTACAGCATCTGGAACGTCGATCTTGAGGAATACGGCACCCCGGAAGTGCTTTCAATCGCCCTCGACCCGCAGGATAACCCGATCATATGGATCAACCATCCCGCCCCTGAGAGCATTAATCTTATGGGGCTGCGTAAAGTCGGTGACAAACTAGTCCCATTCGGCGAGGAACAGTGGTACGTCGCCTACGACTAACATCTTCTTAATGAGAGAGCAGATACAGAGATTCGGGCGGAGCCTTAGCGCGATGGTCATGCCGAATATCGGCGCTTTCATCGCATGGGGTCTCATCACCGCCCTCTTCATCCCCGGAGGATGGTGGCCTAACGAGAGCATCGCCAAGATGGTCTCGCCCATGCTCAAGTACCTCCTGCCAACTCTCATAGCGTTCACCGCCGGAAAGAATGTCTGTGGATACAGAGGAGGAGTGGCCGGAGCGGTAGCCGCCATGGGCGTCATCATCGGCACCGAAACTCCCATGTTCCTTGGAGCCATGATTATGGGGCCTTTAGCCGGCTGGTGCGTAAAGCGGTTCGACAAATTGGTGGAGGGAAAAGTGGGAGCCGGATTCGAGATGCTTGTGGACAACTTCTCCTTAGGCATCATCGCCATGATCCTGGCGGTCTCGGGATATCTTGTCATCGGCAACGTGGTCGATTCTCTCACTAAGCTTCTAAGCTCCGGAGTCGACTGGATGCTCGCCCACAAGATGAATCCCCTCTTGGCCGTGCTTGTGGATCCAGCTAAGGTACTGTTCCTCAACAATGCCGTGAATCACGGTATAATGACTCCCCTGGGAATACAACAGGCGGCGGAAATGGGCCAGTCCATGTTATTCCTCGTCGATCCCAACCCTGGCCCTGGACTGGGAATCCTGCTGGCCTGCTGGGCATTCGGCAAAGGAATGACCAGAGACGCCGCCCCGGGAGCCGCTGTGATACAACTGTTTGGAGGAATACATGAGATATATTTCCCTTATGTCCTAGCCAGGCCAGTTCTGCTTCTCGCCGTGATGACCGGCAACATCTGCTCACTCCTGTTCTTCACATTGACAGGATTCGGACTGGTGGCGCCAGCATCCCCAGGAAGCCTGATTTCCATCATTTTGATGTCTCCTAAAGGCAGATTGTTCATCGGTATCCTGGGAGTCCTCATTGGAACCGCTATCTCCTTCCTGCTGGCCATTCCGATGATAAAGGCAAAGCCTGATTTCCAAGGCGAGGAAGAAGCTGCGACAGATAAAGAAGGTTCAGAACCTCTCCCAACCCTTCCTGGTGAGGTGAGGAAGATCGTCTTCGCCTGTGACGCCGGGATGGGCTCCAGCGCCTTGGGAGCCACCAGATTCAAAGCCAAACTCCAGAAAAACGGAATAAGCGGGATAACCTGCGTCAACTCAGCGGTCGACGCCATTCCAGATGACGCGGATATCGTTGTATGTCAGAGTGTGCTTGCCGCCAGGATCCATGGTCACGAAGTTGTCCAGATCACGAACTTCATCTCCGACCCCAAACTCGACGAACTGGCCGCCCGTCTCAAAAACAAGGATATTCCCGTCTTGATAAAAGGGAACGTGCTCGCCGGTCTGCCTTCTGAGAGCAAGGAAGACGCGATACTCCGCGCGGGGCGGCTTCTGGAGGAATCCGGATATGTCGAGAAGGGATATTCAGAATCGATGCTGGAAAGAGAGAGACTCACCACAACCTACATGGGCATGGGCGTGGCTATCCCGCATGGAACCTCAGAGGCCAAGGGAAAGGTCCTAAGGAGTGGAATATCCGTCCTTCAATATCCGGAAGGTGTTGATTTTGGTGACGAAAAGGCTTATCTCATCGTGGGAATCGCAGGTAAGGGAGACGAGCACCTCGACCTTTTGGCGAAGGTCTCCGCCACCTTGGAAGACGAGGCCACCCTCGATTACCTATGCCACACCGCCGATGCGGAAGGAATATTCGACAAACTGAGATGATATGATAGCCAAGAAAGTGACAATCGGGGCGTCAGATGGCCTTCACGCCCGCCCTGCCGGAGACCTGGTCAAACTCGTCAAGTCCTTTGCGGGAACTCAGGTCACGCTATCCACTGCCGCCAGATCAGTCAATGCGTCCAGCATCCTCTCAATTCTAAGCCTGGCGCTGAAGAAAGGGACTGAGGTTGATGTAAAGGCGGTTGGACCGGACGAGGAGAAAGCGTTGGCTGAAGTGACACGATTTTTGGAAAGCCTTTAGGTTAAAAATGGAAGGGACACTTGCCATAGGTAAGGCTTGGATTCTCCACCGCGGGGACGACACCGGACGATGTGATGGACGGACGCTTGATGAGGCCTTCGGACACGAGACATCACGTTTAAAGGAATATATTGAGAGCAGTCCGGCCCCGGAAGTGTTTTCCGCCCATCTGGAGATTCTTGAGGATCCGCTGCTCCAAGACACCATCCAGAGAAATGTCAATGAAGGCATGACGCCTGCGGAAGCCGTCAAGGCCGCTGCGGATGAGATTTCCGGCATGTTCAATGAGATCGGGGATGATTACTTCAAAGCCAGGGTAGATGACCTGAATGACGTCTGTAAAGGTCTTGTGGAGTTTCTCGAGGGAACATGCGGAAATCCTTTCGAGAACCTTCCCGATGACGCTATCGTGGTAGCCCGGGAATTGTTTCCCTCGGATACGGTGGAAATGAATCTGGGAAAAGTCAGGGCCTTGGTCACCTTGAAAGGCAGCCCGACGAGCCATGTGGGCATCATCGCAAGAAGCAAAGGAATCCCATTCGTGACCGGAATAGACATAAGCGGAATCCAGGCTGGAGACCTCCTTCTGGTCGACTCCGGAAGTTCGGAAGTGATTGTCAATCCGACAGATAGTCAAACTGAAGCATTCAAGTACAGGATGGCTGTGGGAAATGATATTCCGGTAATAATGAGACGCGTGGTCACGAAATACGGGATGAGAATCTTCGGCAATGCCGGTTCCGTAAAAGACATCGAGGCTGCTATCAAAAGCGGAGCCGACGGTATCGGCCTGTTCAGGACTGAGTTCCTCTTCCTGGACCGCGACGAGCTCCCTTCAGAAGAAGACCAATACAAGATTTACAAAGAGGCTGTGGAGGCCTGCCAGGGCCGCCCTTTGACCATAAGGACCATGGACATAGGAGGAGACAAGCCTTCTCCTGGCCTGAATATTCCAAAAGAAGACAACCCCTACCTCGGAATGAGAGGAATAAGGTTGTCTCTCTCTATGCCTGAAATCTTCAAAGATCAGATCCGGGCGATCCTTCGTGCCAGCGCGCACGGCAAAGTACGGATGATGATTCCGATGGTGACCCGGCTTGAAGAACTCAAACAAACAAAGGCGCTTGTGGAAGAATGCAAAGCCACGTTGAAGGCTTCAGGAATATGTTTCGATAACGATCTGGAAATAGGCGTCATGATCGAGACACCAGCCGCCGCACTTGTTTCCGACCTGCTCGCCTCGGAAGCCGGTTTCTTCAGCATCGGCACCAATGACCTTATCCAATATGTGATGTCTGCCGACAGGGGAAACGCTTCTGTATCATATCTTTACGACCCTCTTGACGAAGCCGTTGTCCGTGCTGTCAAGATAGTTGTGGAAGCTGCCCACAAGAAAGGAATACCTGTGGGAGTGTGCGGTGAGGCGGCCTCCAATCCTGAATTCGCGGAGCTCCTGTGCGGACTTGGAGTGGACAGTTTGAGTCTTGGCTCACCAGCCTTGATAAAGTCCTTGTAACACCTTCGCTCCTAAGCGATGGCATTTGCCACGATTTTTGCTATATTTACAAGGAATAAAACTTCATGATCATGAAAAAGATATTAATAACACTGGTTCTGGCTCTGATAGGAGTTGCCGCATCGGGGCAGACTGTCTATAGCTGCGACTACAAGAGTGACGCACAAGTCAAGGTCTATGTGACCAACTATAAGAGTGACGCTGACCTTGTGGTGTACAAAACCAACTACAAGAGCGACGCTGACGCCAACAAGGGCATCTGGTACTTCGTGAAGTACAAGAGCGACGCCAAGAAGAAAATCTATTTCGTCGATTACAAGAGCGATGCCGACCTCGTTGTGTATTTCACCGACTACAAGAGCGACGCCGGATGGAGGAATAATTCCAAGAAACACTTAATGTACTGACGGCTTTCAAAACGATATGAGAATATCCCGGAACGGTTTCCGGGATATTTTCGTATATTTATGGCAAACCGAATAACCACGTCACCAATAATATGAGACACCTGTTTATAAGTATTGCCATGGGGCTAACCTGCATTGGTTTGTGGGCCCAACCGGTAGGCATCGTTCCCGATTCCAGTATACTTGCCTCTCCGTTCAGCCCCGCTGACGAAGCCGCTTTCAAGCAACCCGCCAAGGTCTTTTATCCAGAAACTTGGTTCCACTTCATCGGTGGAAACATATCCCGCGAAGGCATTGACGCTGACCTGCAGGCCATCGCAGATGCGGGAATCTCCGGAGTCCAGTGGTTTCACGGATCTGGCGGGATGTGGCCCGGAACAACCCGCCATTTGACCCAGTTGACTCCCGAATGGGAAGATATGGTCAGTTATGTGGGCAGAAAAGCAGACAGCCTTGGGCTTCGGCTTACCGTCCAGACATGTCCTGGCTGGTCCATGGCCGGAGGCCCTTGGATCAAGCCCGAGAACGCCATGAGGCAGTTGATTTGGTCCAGGACGGACATCCCCGTAGGCGAAAAGGCCACGGTCATCCAGAAAGGCCAGCCTTCCGATGAGCCATGGAGAGACTATCATGACATCAAGATCCTCGCCTTCCCCACCCCGTTGGGAGACACCGGAGAACCCTTGAGACCGGAATCCATTAAGGCTTCCGACGATTGGAAAACAGTTTTTCAAGACGGTGATAAGAGCGTCAAGCTAGAGCCTGGGACAAATAGCGTCATCACCTTCACCCTCCCGAAAGGCGAGGTGATTCGCACCCTGGAACTTCCTCCTGTGGGAGCGTTTTCCCATAATTTCTGCTATGACCCGGGAATACATGTCAAGTTGACCGCAACCAAGGCTGGAGAAGAGAAGACCCTCGTTGACGCGGACCTGCCGATGAGTAACTGGCAGGACGGCGGCGTGAACAACATGGTGCTCGCTTGCAATGAGGTGGAAGGTGCTGAAAGTTACACCTTTACGCTGACTAACGCTCATACTGCGTCAGTGCGTTTCGTCCGCTTCTGGTCAGCCGCGAGAAAGAACAGCTGGAGAGGTGAGGCCGGATGGACCTTGATCGCTAAAGAGCCCTTCCAGCAACACACAGAGCAGAATCCGCTGGCCTTCGTCAAAACAAAAGACATTATAGACATAACCGACAAGATGAAGCCGGATGGAACCCTTGATTGGACCGCTCCCGCAGGAGACTGTCCACAAGGCACTTGGACAGTCTTGAGGTTCGGCCATGTCAATTTCGGGAAACGCAATGCGCCCGCTACTCCTGAAGCCACTGGCTGGGAGTGCAGCAAGTTCGATCCCAAAGGAGCCGAAATACAGTTCGCGAATTACGTCGGAATGCTCCAGGATGGTCCCCTGGGAGGAAAAGCCAAAGGAATGTTGATGGACAGTTGGGAGTGCAACACCCAGACCTGGACAGACACGATGGAGAAGGATTTCAAGGATGCCGCAGGCTACGACCTTGCGGTCAGGCTTCCCGCCCTTATGGGCTATGTGCTTGACAGCCAGGAGGAGACGAGCCGCTTCCTGATCGATTGGAGGCGGACGGCCAACGGCCTATATGTCGAGAATTTCTTCAGGAAAATGACAGAACTGGCCCACGGAAAAGGTCTCGAGGTCCAGTACGAGACTGCCGGCAGCGACGTCGTGACCATGGATCCGCTGGAGTATTTCAAATACGCCGATGTTCCGATGTGCGAGTTCTGGCAGCCTTTCTCAGAGGGCTATGTCGGCGACCTGGACTTCAAACCCATTGAACCCACTGAGTCAGCCGCCCACCTCTACGGCAAGCCCAGAGTGGCTTCTGAGAGTTTCACCAGTTTCTCCTTGACCTGGGACGAGCACTGGCAGATGCTCAAGGAGGTGGCCAACTTCAACATGGCCGCAGGCGTGACCCACAACGTGTTCCACACCTACACCCACAACCCCCAGGTTGGTTTCCTGCCCCCTGGAACCACATTCGGTGGAGCGATTGGCACCCCTTTCCTCAGAGGACAGACCTGGTGGAAATACATGAGCCATTTCACCACCTATCTGGCCCGCACAAGTTATCTGCTCGAGAGAGGCCACCCTGTCCAAGACGTTCTCTGGTATCTCGGTGACGAGGTCGGCCACAAGCCTTCGCAATACACCGGGAGCGGAAAGCGCCAGAGCGGGAACATCCGTTTCCCCGACGGATTCAAATATGACTATTGCAACCCTGACGCCCTGCTTACCCGCATGAGCGTCAAGGACGGCAAGATCGTAACACCGGAAGGTATTGAGTATGAGGTGCTTTGGATTCCCGAGAACGAGAGGATGCTGCCTGGGACCATCGAGAAAATCAAAGAATTGGTGAACGACGGAGCGAAGGTCATCGCCAAGGCCCCGTTAGCCCCCGCTACCCTCAACGAGAATGAGGCGAAGCGTTTTGACGAGGCTGTCAAGTCCCTCTGGGGCGGGGTCACGGAAGGAAAGATCACCAAGATCGGCAAGGGAAGACTCGCCGTGGGAATCGAACTGGCCGACGCCCTGAAAGCCTTCGGCCTGAAGCCTCATATCCAGGATGGCGGAGCTGAGATCATCTGGAGCGAGAGGGAGGTTGATGGAGCCAAGTGGTATTATATCGCCGCCCCTGTCGGAGAGAGTTTCAACGGAACCATAAAGCTCGAGGGCAAGGGCAAAGCCGAGTGGTGGGATCCGGTAAGCGGTTCAGTCAAGTCATTGAAAGCCAAGGGCTGGGGAAGGATGAAGAAAGTCCATCTCGACCTAGCTAAGGCCGAGAGCGGCTTCGTCGTGTTCAGAAGTGGAGCCTCCGCGCCAGCCGCCAAGGAGAAGGCATTCGCTCCCAAGCCCGACGCCGGACGGATCGCCGTGGAGGGATGGACCGTCAAGTTCCCCGATGGCTGGGAAGCCCCCACCGAGCCTCTCGCGATTAATGAATTGAAGCCTTGGAAGGACCTCCCGCTCGGCGAGGAAGGCAAGGCGTTCTCCGGAACAGCCACCTACGAGGCCAGCTTCACTGTCGACAAGAGTCAAATCGGGAAAGCTTTGTTCCTAAATCTCGGCAATGTCGACTTCATTGCAGACGTCAAGGTCAACGGTAAGAGCGCCGGAGTCCTTTGGACGGAGCCATATTCATTGGATATCAGCGATTTCGTTCAGGAGGGGAACAACACCCTGACCGTCGATGTGACCGGCACCTGGTTCAATCGCCTGGCCTATGACGCGTCAAAGCCCGAGGCGGAAAGAAAGACTTGGACCATAGCCGGCCCCGCCGCCGGAAGCCAACTTCGCGACTCAGGACTCCTCGGTCCGGTTTCCATCAACTATTAATGAAAAGAATAATGAGATATTCCTCAATTTTCTCTATCGCTTTGTCGCTGTCCCTTATAGTCGGGACGACGGAATCATTCGCCCAAAACTCCTTGAGCGTGAAGCCTGGGGCGGAACGTGTCGAATACAACCCGATGATATTCGGGGCATTCCTTGAGCATTTTGATAACCAGGTGTACGGAGGGGTATTCAGCCCAGGCAGTCCACTGGCCGATGAGGATGGTTTCCGAAGGGATGTCATAGAAGCGGTCAAGGAACTGAAAGTCCCCATCGTACGTTGGCCGGGAGGCTGTTTCGTCTCAGCTTACCACTGGAAAGACGCGGTTGGTCCGGATCGGCAAAGTGTATGGGACAAGGCTTGGCAGGTAGAGGATCCGAACACTTTCGGGACAGATGAGTTCGTCAAGTGGTGCCGGAAAGTCGGTTGCGAGCCCTTCATCTGCACCAACGCCGGCACCGGCACGATGGAGGAGATGAGCGATTGGGTGGAGTATTGCAACCAGACGGTCGGCAAATTCGCCCGCCAGAGGGCTGCGAACGGCCATCCTGAGCCCTTCAACGTCAAATATTGGAGCATCGGAAACGAGAACTGGGGAAGGCATGAGCTTGGAGAGAAAAGCTCCGCCGAGTGGGGTCCCCTCGTGACCGAGAGCGCCAAGTTGATGCTCAGCGCCGACAAGAACATCAAGCTCTTCGCCGCCGCTCTTCCAAGCCATGATTGGACATATCCACTCCTTAAGAAAGCGGGCTATTTGCTGGACTATGTCTCAATCCACGGCTATTGGGTGTGGCATGACCCAAGCAAGACCTTCCTCGACTGCATGATGACAACAGATGACCCGGAAGGCAGCATCAGCAAGACAATAGACATTTTGAAAGAGGCGGGATTTGACGGCAAGATTAAGATCGCTTTCGATGAATGGAACCTGAGAGGATGGTACCATCCCGGAATCGGCGATCTGAAAAGAGGATATGACTATGCTGCCCGACGCGAGAACGACATCGCCTCCACCTACACGATGGCAGACGCTGTCTTTTCCGCCTGCTTCCTCAACACTTGCTTGCGTCATTCCGATGTTGTGGACATCGCCTGCATCTCCCCCATCACCAACACCAGGGGACCGATATTCGTCCATCCTGAGGGCATTGTACGCAGGACGACATTCTACACCATGAAGATGTACGCCAATGACCTGCTGCCTTACGTGGTTCCGGTCGACGCCAAAGTTGGGACCATCACCCTCAAGGACGACTCCACTGCCGTGTTGGACATGATCTTGACCACGGACAAAGACGGCCGGAAATATGTCTGCGCCGTCGCCAACAAGGACCCGGAGAAGGACATCGCGCTGAGCGTTGATTTCAAGGGAATGGGGGTTAAGGTCCCGAAGAAGGTGAGCGCCAAAGTACTCTCAGGCCGCTCCGCCGACGATTATAACGACATTGGTGACGAGCATGTGCGGCCATTCGGCACCACCCTTTCCGTAAAGGATGGAACCGTCTCGATACCAGCCCATTCCGTCACCTTCTTGTTTATCGAGTAGTATGAGAAAACCGCTCCCTTTTCTGATCATCGCATCAGTGATTCTAATGTCCTCATGCCAAAAAAGGACAGATTTGGCTGGTTCCTGGGAATTCGCCCTTGATCCCGATGGAGTTATGAGCGCTGGGGCGAAGTTCGAGGACAACATCCGTCTGCCCGGCACGACAGACCTCGCCGGGAAGGGTAACGAACCTTCGGAAACAGTTGAGACCATGAGGCTTAGCCGGCGCCACTCTTACGTCGGGAAAGCCTGGTACCGCAAAAGGATCACGATTCCGGCGGGATGGTCGCGGAAAGATGTCTTCCTTTTTCTGGAGCGCGCAAAAGCCACCACATTGTTCCTTGACGGAAAAGAGATCGGCTCTGAGAATAGCATTTCCACTCCCCAGGAATACAATCTCGGACATCTGAAACCTGGCTTCCACACGGTTGAGATCATGGTGGACAATTCCGGAGGGGTTCCCGATGGAGTCATCCGGAGTTCTCACATGTATTCAGAGGACACCCAGACCAATTGGAACGGAATCATCGGGAAGATTGAGTTGAGAGTGGCTGCTGAAAAGAAGCGCCTGACAAAGGCTGCGGAGAGTATGCCCAGGCTGGAGATCACCGACGGACAGTTCACCGCTGGAGGTCATAAGGTGTTTCTCAGGGGTAAGCACGACGCTTGCGTCTTCCCCCTGACGGGGCACACCCCGATGGACAAGGAAGCATGGTCTGAGTATCTGGGCAAATGCGCCGATTATGGTATCAACCATGTGCGGTTCCACTCCTGGTGCCCTCCTGAGGCCGCTTTCGAAGCCGCCGATGACCTGGGAATATATCTCCAGCCCGAGCTTCCGTTCTGGGGGACACTGGAGGGAGATGAATTGCTTGGGTATCTCAAGAAAGAGGGCCTCAACATCATCAAGTCCTATAGCTACCATCCCTCTTTCGCCCTTTTCTCTCTCGGAAACGAGCTTTGGGGAGAACCGGAGGTGATGAGAGACCTTGTGGACACCTTCAGGGCAGAAGCCCCTCATATTCTTTACACCAACGGGACTAACGCTTATCTTGGCATGAAGGGTTATGTCGAGGGGATGGACTTCCAGGCCACGGTCAGGACGGGCTGGGAGCCTTATGAGGCTTTCGACAATCAGGTACGATCCTCTTTCGCCTTCTGCGACGCTTTCGACGGTGGCATACTCAACCATTTCCACCCAGGCACACTCCGAAACTTCGCGGAAGCTCTCAAACTGTCGCCAGTCCCGGTCATCTCACATGAGACAGGCCAGTTCCAGACCTACCCGGACTATTCGGAGATAGATAAATACACCGGACCGCTTGTTCCCCTTAACTTGATGGAGTTCCAACGCCGACTGAACGAGGCGGGCTTGGGAGATCAGGCGAAGGACTTCCACTTCGCTTCCGGCGAGTGGGCCGCGAGGCTCTACAAGGCCGACATTGAGATGTGCCTCAGGACTCCAGGCCTGGGAGGATTCCAGCTTCTTGACATCCAGGACTATCCAGGACAAGGTTCCGCTTATGTCGGGATTCTTGACGCCTTCATGGACAGCAAGGGCACTGTGGATCGTGAGGATTGGCGTGGTTGGTGCGATGAGATCGTGCCGTTGGCCGAATTCGAGAAATATTGCTGGACCTCAGGAGAGACTTTCAAGGCTGGGATAAAGATAGCTGATTTCAGCGGCGGCAAAGGCATATCCTCAGTGACATGGTCGCTTTCCCTTGGCGAAGATGCGACAAGCGCCTCAGGACAGCTTACTCCTCCATCCGGGGAAGGTCTCACCGGCTTAGGAGGGATCGAGGTGGACTTGTCAGGCGTGAAAAGGCCGGTTGAGGGAGTCCTCGCCGTCAATGCGAAGAGCGGTGATGGGAAGGAACATGTGAACAGTTGGCCGGTCTGGGTATATCCCGACAAGAACTCTCCCGACAATAAAGAGACCTTCGTCACCAGGGCACTTGACAAAAAAGCGCTCCAGACTCTCGAAGAAGGAGGGAAAGTGCTGCTTATGCCCAAAGACACAGCCGGGACAGTGGGCGGGCTTTTCCAAACCGACTACTGGAACTACCGGATGTTCAAGAGAATATGCGAGAATAACGGAAAGCCGGTCTCACCCGGGACACTTGGAATCCTGACCGATCCGGAGCACCCGCTTTTCAAGGAATTCCCGACAGCCAGACACACCGACTGGCAATGGTTCCCGGTCATAAAGGCCTCCAGGCCTGTTATTCTTGACTCCTTCCCGAATCTGAAACCGATAGTTCAGGTGATTGACAATGTGGAGCGTAACCACAAGTTAGGTCTCGTTTTCGAAGCCGCTGTCGGCAAGGGAAAACTGCTGGTGTGCGCCTCCGATCTGGACTCGGTGAAGGAATATCCCGAAGGCAGGGCTTTCCGCTCCGCATTGCTGGACTACATGCTCTCCGGGGATTTCGCCCCGAAGACTTCAATCACAGACTCAGCTTTGATCTCACTAGTTAAATAGCATTGATTATGAGGCGTTTCCTTTCTTTTACCCTTCTGATTACAGCTCTCTTGTCATGCCTCAGCGGATTCTCCAAGGGTCTGGACCGGAGATTCCAGATACTGCCCCAGCCCCAATCGGTGGAGGTCCTGTCTGAGAAAGGTATTGACTATACCTCTTTGACATACATCCAGTTAGTTGAAGGGCTGGACAAGGAGGCCCTGCCCGACTTGCTTAAATCGCTTCCCAATTCTCCCCAGAAGGGGAAAGGGATCGCGTTATCCCTGACGGAAGCCGGAGTGCCCGACTCAGAGGAGGGATACATACTTGAAGTGAGACGTGATGGAGCGACAATAAAGTCACGTGGACTGGCAGGACTCTTCTACGGATGCCAGACCCTCCAACAGCTTATGGAGGACAGTCGGGACAGCCGGACCCCTATCCCTCAGCTAAAGATAACCGACTACCCTTCAATTGCTTACCGTGCCGTCCACTGGGACACCAAGCACCATCTGGACAGGATGGAGTACTACTACCGTGAGATTGACAGGCTGGCCCGTTACAAGGTCAACGCCGTGATCTGGGAGATTGAGGACAAGCTGGGATACACCCGCCGCCCTGAGATCGCCTCTCCCAACGCCATCAGCAAGCAGGAGATGCAGGCGCTTTGCCGTTACGCCAAAGACCACCATGTGGAGATATCCCCCCTTGTGCAAGGCTTGGGACATGCTTCCTTCATCCTGAAACACCATTGGGAGTTACGTGAGAACCCCGCCAGTGACTGGGAGTTCTGTCCCTCTAATCCAGAGACTTACGCACTTCAATTCGACCTCTACAAGGATGCCCTTGAGGCCATGCCATATGGGAAATATCTCCACATAGGAGGGGATGAAGTTTCCGCGATCGGAATAGATGAGCGATGCAAAGCCACCGGCAAGACTCCATTTGAGTTACAGATGTATTGGCTCCGGAAAGTGTGCGATTTCGCGAGGGAGAATGGCCGCACTCCCATATTCTGGGACGATATGCCCTTGAAGTATGGAGGAGTGATGCGGTTCTCGAATGTCAGTTCAGAGGAAGAGGTTGCCAGGGAATGGAACAGTGAGAAACTGGACAAAAGCATCGACCTGTTCCCTAAAGACTGCGTCTACATGCGCTGGCTCTATGGTGACGCCACCAAAGCCGGCCACCGCCGTATCCTCCAGTGGTACAGGGATTCCGGTTTGACAGTTATGGGAGCTACCGCCGCCTCTTACGGCGCCTCTCCTTACCTGCCCCGCAACGACACCAACGCCGGAATCATCCAGGGGTTCAGCCAACTTGTGGCGGAAAACAACCTCGCTGGAATATTGGCGACCGCCTGGGATGACGGCTCACCCCATCTGGAGACCGTTTGGAGAGGTTATATCGCCCAAGCGGAATTCGGATGGAACCCCACCGGCAGGACAATCGAGGAATTCAAGGTGGCTCATGCCAAAAGGGAATTCGGTTTCCCTCCCGAGGACAACACAATCCAATTCGTGAACGAGATGGAACAACTGGCCTATTTCTTCGATGGAGCTTTAGTCACCTCCGGCAGGAGGAATCCAGCATGGGGGACGACAGACTTCAAGCTCATCTCACTTCCAGACCCGGAGAAACCCGGGGAATGGAGCGAGACTTACAAGGAGAGAATCGCCAAAGCAAAGGAGGCGGACCAGCTTTACAAAGACATCTGCCAAAAAATAGAAAAGGCCCATCAGACCGCTCTGCGGGGGCATTATACCCTTGAGATATATGACTCCTTGAATGACCTTCTCCACTTCCCCGCCATGGTGATCCTGACTTTGGAGAAATATGACCAAGCAGGCAATTCCGAGAGCAGGAAACAGGCCCTGAAAGGGATAGAGGAGGTATGCTCATATTTCGAGACGATGCGCGCGAGGCTGCTGGAGACATACTCCAAGACCAGGTTCATGGAACAGCCGGAAGGCTACCTGCCCGACCAGAACCGTCACAACCATCTCTCCGCCAAAACCATGAATAGCGATTGGGTATTCTACTATGAGCTTCCGATGGTGAAGGCACTTTCCACATTGAAATAATAAACTTAAGACATTATGGATAGAAGATCGTTCATAAAAAGCGCTGCCGGAGCAGGTGCCCTCATAGCCACATCAAGTCTCCCGGCATTAGCCGAGGACAAGCCCGAGGTTTTTCCGGAGAGAGGTCGTTACGAGCGTCTCTCGATGAGCTACGCCACCGTAAAGATAGGGCTCAAGAAGCCATTCTCCGTGCTGCATCTCTCTGACAGCCACCTGACCTCCACTTACTTCGGGGAGGATGAGTGGAAACTTGGACAAAGCTCGACTCGCACACGGACTTTTGGAGGAAGGCAGGAGGAGGCCCTGAGAGACGCCCTTGCCTGGGCGAAAGAACATGTGGATTATATCGTACATACGGGAGACCTGATCGATTACCAAAGCGAGGCGAACTTTGACCTCGTCGGGAAGTACTTCGGGGACAAGATGTTCGGATCGTTGGGGAACCACGAGTTCATCCACGAGAAATGGAACGCTTCCTACGCCAATGAGAAATACAAGGATGGCACCCGCAAACAATTGAAAAAGGTATATCCCTTCGACCTTGAGCTTCATTCCCAAGTCGTGAACGAAGTCAATTTCGTGACCTTGGACGACGTGTTCGGCTATGTGACCAAGGATCAGGTCAAGCAGTTCAAGAAAGAGGTCAAGAAAGGGCTTCCGATTGTGTTGTGCATGCATGTGCCTTTCTTCACGGAAGACATCTGGAGGGCGACCTACCGCTTCTGGAAGACGAGAGAACCGATGACAGACGGAGCCGTTCCGCCTGCGAGCGGAGACTACACGACACAGCAAGAGGACAAAACGACCAGGGAGTTCATAGCCTACCTCAAGAAAGAGCGTCTACTCAAATGCATCCTCGCCGGCCATGAGCACATCACTGTCGAGGACCAATTCTCTCCCACCTGCCGTGAATACCTCGTCGCCGGAGGATTCCTCTTCCACGGCCGTGAAGTGATGTTCGTATAATATCCTCGCGAAATGTTTAGGAAGGCGTTATTATTCGCGGCGTTGTTGCTCCCGGTGATTGTCAATAATCCTTTGAGGCCGGGGAAAGTGAATATGGCGAAGGGACCGGCGTTTGACTGCTACAGGTCTTTCTATAAGCAGTTGGATATGACTGGGACATTCGCAAAGGATCTCGGCATCAAGACTCGCTGCATATTCGCCGCCAACACTATCAATTCCCTGGGAGAATATTACTGCCAATATCCCCCGATATGGACAGGCATAGGACAATACGCGTGGGAAAACCTTGACGCCCAGATAGATGACATCCTGAAAGCCAGCCCAGACGCACGGCTCGTGTGCATGATCGACCTGAACACACCGTACTGGGCCACGAGAGCTTTTTCTGGAGACAGCTATGATTTCGTCTCCAGCTTCGCCTGTGACGGGAGATGGTTTCAGGTGACGGAAAAGTGGATGGAGGATTTCATCACTTACGCCGAGAAGAAATACGGCGACAAGATCGTCTCATATGTCCTCTCTGGTGGATGCACTTCTGAATGGTACGAATACAAGAGAGGCTATTCCAGCCCGTTGAAAGACTATGCTTGGAGCAAATGGCTCGAGATGAACGGAAAACCATACACCGCCACCAAAGCCCCATCCATTGACGAGCTTCACACCGCCTCCTTTGAGAACCGGATATATGACCCCGCGACTGAGCGGGACAAAATAGACTATTGGACCTTCCACGGAGATGTTATCGCCGACGCGGTCCTGAGGTACGCCTCATTCGCGAGGGGAATCATCCCGGCGGAGAAACAGATAGGCGCTTTCTTCGGATACTATTTTGTCAGCGACCGCCACCCCGTCAGCTTCGGTCATATGGGCTATGAGAAGGTGCTTTCCAGCAAGGACATAGACTTCTTCATCGCTCCAGCGTCATATTCCAGCAGGGCTATGGGAGAGGCAAGTGGCTCGCAAACCCTGTTCGGGACGGCCATGCTTAACGGCAAACGACTTCTCCACGAGGTCGATCACCGGCCCCACGAGTATTTCCGGGGCGGATCCTCCTACAACGACATCAAAGAGGACATAGCCGGAAATCTCCGCGAGGCCTGCTTCGCCATAATCAACCACGCCGATATGTGGTGGTTCGACATGTGGGGACGGTTTTATGACGACCCTTCCCTTCGTGAGGCGATCGGAAAGGCTCACTTGGCGTTCGAGAAGTTCAAGAATGACAATTCCGCTTCCGTGTCAGAAGTCCTGTATCTCGCCGACCCGGAAAGTATAAACGGGATGAATGATGAGACTCTATTCCCCTGGTCCCTGTGCGAGCCGTTCAGGAACGCTCTCGGGAAGATCGGAATGCCGATTGACTGCTATTCCCTATCCGATGTGACGAGACTGGATCTGTCCCGGTACAAGGTGGTCGCTCTTCCCGCCACAATGACTATCACAAAGGAAAAAGAGTCTCTCTTAAAAGAGTACATCTGCAAAGACGGAAGGACGGTTATTTGGTGCTACGCTCCCGGGATAAGCGACGGGAAGTCGTTGGATATCAATAGAGTGGAGCGATGGGCCGGAGTGCCGTTCGGAACGGGAGGGGTGAATTCCACGAATATGGGCGAATGGATAGCGGTCTATGCTAAAGAACCGTCCCTCTACACCAGTGAGGCATTGAAGGAAATCTGCGTCAAGGCTGGCGCTCATGAGTATTTGAAAGGCCTGGAGCCTGTCTTTGCCAACGAGAGGCTCATCAGCGTCCATTGCAAGGATGGAGGACAGAAAACAGTGTACTTGAATGGCAAGGCCAAGGAGGTTGTCGATCTGTTCTCCGGGAAGACAGTGGCGAGGAACGCCAAGAAATTCATAATCGAATTCAACACTCCCGACACTAGATTGTTCTTAATTCAATAGGATCATCTATTGGTAGAATCATATTATTAAAAAGATAAAACTGTCTCAGAATTCAGTTGCAAATCCCGAAAATCTTTATTAATTTGCGAAAGACAATCGGCGCAATTGAGTCAGTCCTATCATAACGCATCTTCCTATCAAGGTTATTACCCTCTCGGGGGGGGGTACAACTTATTGCATATCAACATATTACATAACGAATGAGCCAAAAAGACCCACTTTTTAGGCTCATTCGTGTTTTTTAGGAAAAACCACAACACATAACTAATGAAACCACATTTCTCTTTATCATTAATCATCGCGATTTGCGCTAGCGTAGTCTCCTGCTCCGGGACTAAAAACATCCCTGACGGAGATAGCCGCTACCAAAGTTTCGCTCCCGACGGGATTCCGTTCAAAGTCGCGGATACCCAATGGAAAGCTGACCAGAGAGGTCATCACAGGGCTGTAGTCTCTGTGGGTGAAACCTCGGCCGATGGTGTGGTAGCCCAGCTGCCGTGGAGACGTCCGGACCTGAGGATTGACACTAAGAAGATCATTGTGACCGACGCCGAGGACAACGAGATCAAGGACGTGATAGTCACGGAGATGACTCCGGAAAAAGGAGAGGTGGTCTTCAAACCCACGGCCGGAGCCGGGACTTATTACATCTATTACCTGCCTTATAAATGGCGTCCGGGAAGCGGAGACGCCAGATATGGCAAACCTTGGAACGATTATCTTCCACCTGAATACGATACGGACAAGGCCTGGTCCGAAAAAATGGTTGGTGTGAAAAATGAACTTCCAAAAGCGACCGTGAATTGCTTTGAGAGTGTTTCCCGGTTCAACTTCTGGAGCCCTATGGGTTTGATTGCCACGGCGGACGAGATGGACGCTGTAAAGAACGCCGTGGGTAAAGAGATGGTTATTTTTCCTGAGGACCGGGCCTTTCCTATCCAGTTGACTTACCAGATTCCCGCGAGATGGGCCAAAGGACCGAAGACGGTTTTCAAAGGCGCGGCCGACAAGAATGAGTATTACGCCTGGCAGTTTGGTGTATGGGCGGCGAAAAAGGAACTCAAGAATGTCAAAGTCGCTTTCTCAGAACTCAAGAACGGCAGTGCCACGATCGGGACGGATGCCATGACTTGCTTCAACCAGGAGGGAACAAACTGGGATGGCAAGCACCTGGATTTCACCATCAACGTGCCCAAAGATAAGGTGCAGGCTCTCTGGTGCGGAGTCCAGATTCCTGAGGACGCCAAGTCTGGGACCTATAAGGGACAGGCAGTTATCTCAGCGGAAGGCGTTGAGCCTCAGGCAATACCGATTGAGATTAAAGTGTCGTCCAAGGTCCTGGCGGACAAGGGGGACTCAGAGACATGGAGACACGCCAGACTACGCTGGCTAAACTCAACCATAGCGTTGGACAATGAGCCTGTCGCCCCGTTCAAGGAAATGACTGTGGACGGGAATAAAGTCGAGGCGACCGGCAAAGTCATCGAGGTCGGAGCCAACGGTATGGTCGGAAAAATCGAGATCAATGGCAAGGAAGTGTTCGAGAAGCCGCAGACCCTGATTGTCTCCACAAAGAACGGTGACGTCGTCTTCAACGCCGACAATGTGAAGATTTCCAAAGACGCCGCTGGGCTCGTCACATGGAAAGCCTCTTCTGAGCAGAATGGGATCAAGTTCGATCTCGCCGGAAACATGGAGTTTGACGGCCACATGCATTTCGACATCAATGTCTCTTCAGACAAAGAGATTGAAGCCAAGGATGTGAGGCTTGTCTCCACCTACAGCGCCTACTCTTCCGAGTATCTCCTCGGTATCGGATATGGCGGCGGTAAAGGAGGCGGATACCGCCCTGTCAATTACACCTATAAATGGGACGGTTCCTACGACAGCTACTGGATCGGTGGTGTGAAAGCAGGTCTGCACACCGAGTTTAGGGGAGGAACCTATCATGGACCGCTTATCTGGGACTATAAACCGGAACCGACACCCGTCTGGAGCAACAATCATCTTGGGACCGTCACTGTCAGCGGAGCCAAAGGCAAACCTGCCACCGTGGTCGCCTCAACGGGTAAGAGGACGATCGGCAAGGAACCCATGAACTATGAGTTCAACTTGTTGATCACTCCTGTCAAGGATCTCAATCCGGCCAAGCACTTCTCGGAGAGATATTATCACTCCACTCCTTCCGGATTCGACAAGGCGTCAGAGGATGGAGCCAATATCGGTAATATCCACCACGCCACGAACCTGAACCCTTACATCAACTATCCTTACATTGTCCGCGACTCTCTGATCTCACACATCAAGCATCAGCACGAGAATGGCAGGAAGGTGAAACTGTACTACACCATCCGTGAGTTGACCACCCACTGCGAGGAGGTCTATGCCTTCCACAGCCTCAACCACGAGATATTCCTGGAGGGTGTCGGTTACGGACTGCCTTGGGACTGCGAGCACCTGATCGATGACTACAAGCCGGCGTGGTACACAGCCCTCGACAACATCAGGGACGGAGTCCTGATCAAGGAAGGAGATTCTGACGCCGCCTTGGTTCTCACACCTAACTCAAGGTTTATCAACTACTTCCTTGAGGGACTGCGCTGGATATTGGTGAACTACGACCTCGACGGAATCTACATGGATGATGTTTCCTTCGACAGGACCACCGTCAAGAGAATCCGCAAGATCCTGGAGGAATACCACGATGGTGCCCTGATCGATCTCCACTCCAACACCGGATACTCACAGGGCCCGGCCAACCAATACACCGAGTTCTTCCCTTACATGGACAGGCTCTGGTTCGGCGAGAGTTACAGGTACAATGAGATGACCCCTGACCAGTGGCTTGTCACCTTCTCAGGAATCCCGTTCGGAGTGATGAGCGAGATGCTGCAGGATGGTGGTAACAGGTTCCTGGGAATGGTCTACGGCACAACCGCAAGGCACTCTTGGACCGGAACCGGAAAAGAGAATGTCAAATCCCCTGTGCCGGTCTGGAAGTTCTGGGATAAGTTCGGGATAACAGAGGCGAAGATGCTTGGCTACTGGGATCCTGACTGCCCTGTCTCCACCTCGGATCCGGATGTCAAGGCCACGGCTTATGTAAAGGACGGCAAGACCCTGGTCTCTATCGGCAACTTCGCCGGCAAAGACAAGACCATAAAGCTGACAATCAATTGGAAAGCCATAGGCATAGATCCCGCTAAGGCCAAGATTACCGCCCCGGAGATCATGAACTTCCAGGATGAGACTTCCTTCAAGGCCGGTCAACCCATCCCAGTCAAGAGCAAGGAAGGTTGGCTGATCGTAATCTCACAATAACATATACTCACCATTTATCAACTATTAATCAATCACTTATGTTAAAATCGCCTAGTTTGAGAAGTATCGCGGTAGCGATCTTCCTATGTCTGGTGCAGATAGCATTCGCACAGACAAAGGTGACCGTTAACGGTACCGTGAAAGATGCCAAAGGACAACCCGTTGTGGGAGCGTTTGTCCTTGAGAAAGGCACCTTGAACGGAGCCGTTACAGACGCTGACGGAAAGTGGTCATTATCAGTTCCCGCTGGCGCCGTGGTCACAATCGAGAACCTCGGCTACACCACTGTTGAGTTCAAGGCGGACAAGGCCGGAACGCACGACCTCACGATGGAAGAGGATGTGCTCGCGCTCGACGATGTCTTGGTCGTGGGTTATTCATCAGCGACTAAGAGAGACCTTATCTCCTCAGTCTCTACGGTTAAAACCCAGCAGATTTCCAACCTACCGGTTGTGAACATCTCGCAAGGTCTCGCCGGCCGTTCCCCTGGACTTATCGTCCAGCAGAGCGGTGGTGGTGTCAACGTCAACCCCTCAATCAGTATCCGTGGTGGTGGAGAGCCGTTGTACGTTATAGATGGAGCCATCCGTTCCAAGACTGACTTCGTCAGCCTCTCACCTGAGGACATCGAGCAGATGAACATCCTGAAGGACGCTTCCGCGACCGCCGTTTACGGTTCACGAGCCGCTAACGGTATCATCCAGATTGTCACAAGAAGAGGAACTCAAGGCAAGGTTGCCGTCGACTACGACTTCAACCAGTCATTTGCCCAGCCCGCATTCTGGCCCGATGTCGTGCCGACATGGCAGCGCTACGAATTCTCCAACCAGGGATATACGAACGACGGTCTTGAGCCCGCATATTCCAAGGAGGTCATTGAGCTTGCCAAGCAGGGAATGGATTCACAGAGACGCCCTATGGACTCTCAACGCGATCTGATCATCAGGGATTGGGTGCCTCAGACCAAACACACCGTCAGGGTTTCCGGAGGTAACGATGTCATGCGCACCTACGCGTCCTTCTCCAACACTGACCAGAAATCAATGCTGAAGAACGCTGACCACCGTTTCTACCGCTCCACCATCCGTCTCGCCGAGACAGTTAACCTCAAGAAGTTCGGAGTCCAGATAAACGCCACCGTTGACGGATACACCCAGTCCACTCACGAACCGAGGGGAACCCAGTACGGAGGCCCTGGCTCATCCTTCTCAGGTCTTGCCCGAGGTGATGAAGGCGTGATATTCAACGCCCACGGACTTCCCTGGTGGAACGGTAACTACAACCACTACGCCCAGACGACCATGGATGCCGGTTACTCCAAGTGGAGCACCAATGTCATTAACGCAAAGGGAGAGATAGTCTGGAGCGTGCCGTGGGTCAAGGGACTCAAGGCCCGCGTTTCCTCCAACTACCGCTACTATTTCTACAATCATAAACTCTGGCAGAAGAATGCTGCCGAGTACGAATGGGATTCCACCCAGCCGATCTACGCCGGCCAGCCTCAGCTGACTCTCACCAACGACAAGAACATCGGCTACACCCACCAGGCGTTCCTGGAGTATGCCAACCAGTTCGGCAAGCATTCCATCTCCGCTGTCGGTGGTTACGAGCAGTACTACGAGACAGGATACGACTATTATATGGCCAGGACCAACTATGAGTTCCAGGTCGACCAGATCAGCGTGGGTCCCGCCAGCACCCAGACCAACGGCGGTAGCGAGTCTGAGCTCGGACGCGCCGCTTGGATCGGCCAGGCCCGTTACAACTACGCCAACAAGTACTACCTCGAGGGCAGTATGCGTTATGACGGTTCCGACTATTTCGCCCCTGGTAAGAGATGGGGTCTGTTCGTCGGAGGATCTGTGGGCTGGGTCGTCACAGCTGAGCCATGGATGAAGAGCCTTGTGGACAACAACGTCCTCAACATGTTGAAACTTAGAGGTTCCTATGGCCAGACCGGTCTGGATTCCAGCGCCGGAAGATTCGCCTACATGCAGTCCTACACCCTGAGCGCGACTTCCTATGTCGTGGACGGAGAGTTCGCCTCCGGTTTCAGCGAGGGCGCGCTTCCTTCACCTGACCTCACCTGGTACACCACCAACCAGACCGACATCGGTTTTGACTTCGCATCCTTGTCCAACAGGCTCTACGGCTCATTCGACTACTTCTTCTACAAGACCTTCGGCTACCTTATGGCTCCTACAGGACAGAGCTATCTGAACCAGGTCATGGGTATCTCCATGCCGAAAGTCAAGTCCGAGTCCGAGTTCCGCCGCGAGGGTATCGAGATCCAGCTCGGCTGGAGGGACAATGTCGGCGATTTCAGCTATGACATCGCGGCCAACATGACCTATTTCGACCAGCTCTGGGCTTATAACCAGAGTGAGGCCGAGTCCTCCTACATGAACCCCTACACCCGCACACAGCAGCAGAGGGGTTATTACGGCAACCGCTACCATTGCCTCGGTTTCTACACCAGCGAGCAAGACGTGTTCAACAGCGTCGGATATCTCAGCTCGATGAACACCGGAAACCTGGCGCCCGGCGACCTCAAGTACGAGGACACCAACGGTGACGGGCAGATCACCTCTGCCGACTACCGCAGACTCGGAAAAACCAGCGTCCCGCGCGCACAGTACGGACTCAGCATCAATCTCGGTTGGAGAGGATTCTATTTCAGCACATTGATCCAAGGTGCGACCAACTACAATCTGGGACTGAACGGAACGAACTATACCAATTCCATGCAGACCAGCCAGGTTGGAGACCTTTCCGTCATCTTCCCTTACCAGGAGAACACTTGGAGCCCTTCGAACACCAACGCCGCTTACCCGAGGCTCACATCCAACACGAACCTCAACAACAATAACAACTTCATTGACAGCGACTTCTGGCTTATAAACTGCGCATATGTCCGTATGAAGGACTTCCAGTTCGGATATGACTTCAAGTACTCCGCCCTCAAGAAATACGACTGGCTCTCAAGGCTGAGGGTTGGTATTTCCGGGCAGAACATCCTCACATGGTCCAATTCCCAGATTTACGGACTCGACCCCGAAGCCGGTTCATCCCAGAACTACAACTACCCGGTCGACAGGACTCTTGCTTTAACTGTTAACATTGGATTCTAAAAGCGACATGAATATGAAAAAGAGTATATTATTCAGTCTGTTGGGAATCGGTCTACTGTTCCTCGCACCCTCGTGCCGCGACACCCTCGACACCCATCCTACCGACTTCTTCGACGAGGAGACCGTATGGGGTTCATACAGCACGGCGAACGCCTTTGTGAACGCCACTTACTATTCCGTCCTTAACGGTATGTGGGCCGGCAGCGGAACCGCGGTGACTTGGGAATCCAGGACCCCCAACTCCGTCGAGGCCGACCAGGTCACAAGACCTTCGGACCGTTGGGCGCTGGAAATCTATGATCGCACTAACGATCTTGGCGCCAACCAGGCCTCGAGACTCCGCAGATGCAACCTTATCATAGAGAAAGCCTCCAACTCTGAGAACCTCTCGAGTGAGGAGAAGACCCTAATCGTGGCAGAAGGAAAGTTCCTCCGCGCCATGGTGTTCTTCTACCAGGCCCGTACGATGGGACGTTTCCTTCCCATCAAGCAAGTCTTCTCACAGGAAGACACCTTGGTAGTCAAAGACTTGCATATGACATCCTCTGTCAAGGAAAGCTACGATATAGTCATAGCCGACTTTGAAGACGCAATTGCCGGCCTGCCCAAGACATCTTCCACCGGAAGGGCCAACAAGTACGCCGCCGAGGTTCTTCTGAGCTCCGCATGCCTGCAGGCCTACGCCTACACCGGAGACCAGTCTTACCTCACCAAGTGTATCAACGCCGCCAAGGATGTCGTCGACAACAAACAACTTACCTCCAACTACGGCGGAATGTTCAACGAGACAGACATGTACAATTCCGAGATTCTCCTCGGGTTCTACCGTCTCGCCCAGAACAGCTCAATGTCCAGCTTCTATGAGACTCAGCTGACGGCTCCAAACATCACCCCGAGCCAGCAGCAGAACTCCCAGTGCCCGCTGGAGTGGACGAACAAGGACGGCCAGACCTTCTGCGCCTGGGGTGTTTATTGGCCGACACAAGACCTTGTGGACCAGTACCTTGTGATTGATGATAAGACTAAGGAAGCTCTGCCTTGGTGGGAGACCTCCCAGTGGAAGGAAAATGTCGATGAGCTCGACCCTTCTTCCGTCACAACTCCCGGTCAGGTTGACCAGTACAACCAGCTGAACGGTAACCCTCGTCGTATTCCTTCTCCTAATGACCTGGCCAACACTAACGGAACCACCCCCGTATTCACCAGGTACTCAGTCCTAAAGTCTGACCGTACAGACACGAGGAACATCTCTGAGCTGATGTATCAGAACAGGGACGCCCGTTTCCACACTTCCGTCATCGCTGATGGAGATGTCTTCGTGAACGAGACCTTCCACACCAACCTTGACGGTAACGCCGGTATCGGAGTCCGTGACAAGGAGGACGGTGCGTGGTACAACACCGCCACCGGTTACTACTGGAGGAAGAACACCATCGAGAATCCGGTCAACACCTACTACGCCAGCGTCAAGATTGACATGCACTATGTGATCGCCCGTGTAGGTGAGGCCTACATGAACCTCGCCGAGGCCTACCTCCTCCAAGGTAATGTCGCCGAGGCCGTCAAGGCCTTGAATGCCACCCGCGTCACCCACGGCAAACTTCCCGAGTCAAAGGCATCCACTCTTGAGGAGGCTTGGATAGACTACATGAGGGAGCGAAACTGCGAGATGACCAACGAGCACGCCGACATGTACTTCACCTATCTGAGATGGGGCAAGTACGGCGGCTACTCGAACCATGGCAGAACTCCTGGAGACATCATCTTCGACCTCGACCGCGCCACCTACAAGATCAGCATCAACCGCGCACGCGACGCCATACTCATCGGACAGGTGACCATCACCGGTGCCGCCAAGAGACAGTTCACCGCCAGGAGGTATCTCTTCCCCATCGCCCAGGGCTTCCTCGACACCAGGGAGGCTTACGGCCTTGACCATCAGCAGAACGAAGGTTGGTAACAGTTAAATTCTACGATTATGAAATCATTGAAATACATCATCATAGCAGCTGTCCTAGCATTGTCGTTCACGTCCTGTCTTGAATACAACCTCAAGCCTCTCGATGTGTACGACGGCGCCGACATCACAGGAGCCTATGTGTATTACCGCTACATGGACAATTCCAAGACATTCCCTCTCAGCGGGGCCCATGCCGTGAAGCAATCGACCTTGACTGTCAAGAACAGCATCGACGCCGGATCCAAGACTTGCAATATCACCGCATCTCTTCCTTCCAATTTCCCGGAGGCTGAGAAGAGCAAGATAAGCGCGAGCCAGCTGGTGGTCGCTGTCCAGATTTCCACGGCCGCGGTCATCACACCGGTCGGTGGTTCTCCCGCTCTCGGAACACCTGCCGACTGGTCGTCTCCCCACAAATACATCGTGGAGGCCGCTGACGGCTCACAGAAGGAGTGGACAATAACTGTTACCCTGAACAAGTAACGTTTACTCATAGCACTTTTGTATCGGGGGCGGCGACTCCGCCCCCGGTATTTTTTATAAAATCCCTTTTACAGTCAACCATTTATTAGTATATTTGAGTTATCACAAGTGAAAAGGGAAAAGATATTCAGATATTGCGTCTGGGGACTGGTTCTCGCTGGTTGCTTCATCTTTCTGCAAGCGGCCAATAGATTCAGTTTCCTATACTCCGGACAGAAACACCTGACCTCTTTGTGGAGCATCCCCTATGCCGGTGCTTTGAGCGTGGCCTTATTGGTGACGCTCGTTGTGGTTTTGGCTGACTTTCTCCTCCGGAAACTGATCCGCGGCTCTAAAGGCCGCATAGCGCTCACTTCTGGCCTGGCCGTCATCGCTCTCGCCACCGTCTTCTTCTCATATAAGTCATCCCTCGGGGAAAAAGATCTCTACAAGGAACTGGACTGGTACATGTACCAGGATCGTCCTGATGACATAATCCGGGTCATTTCAAAGACAAGCGATAACAACTACGTCTATCAAAACTTTCTCAATTGGGCCCTGGCCAGGAAAGGAATCCTCGGGGATGAGATGTTCAAATATTCCCAGACAGACCCCTACAGCCTCATACTGGAGTGGCGCGAGATCGAGTACACTTCGTTGCTGCTGAGCAACATCTACTATGAGATGGGGCATATTTCCCTGGCTCAAAGGATGGCGTTCGAAGCCAACGTGATCTTCGACAACTCAAATCCCCGGATGCTCCAAAGGCTCGTCCAGACCAATCTCATCTTCGGGCAATATGACGTGGCCGAGAAATACATCGCCAGACTCGAGAAAAGCTGTTTCTACAGAAAATGGGCTACCGACCAACGGAAGTTCCTCAGAAACAGGGAGATGATTCTTCAAGATCCGGAGCTTGGCCCAAAAGCCCGCTGCGTTCCGCATGACAACAATCTCGCCCTATCCCATAACGATTTGGGATGGGATCTCGAAGAGATATTAAGGGCTAATCCTTATCACACAGCCACCCGGGAATATGCTGGAGCTCATTTTCTGCTCGCCAAGAACCTCCAGAGTTTCAAGAACTTCCTGGATGAGTTCATGATTGGTCAGCCTCTTTCTAAATCCTTCAAGGAAGCTGTCCTGATCCTCTCTGAGAAAGAACCCGAACTCATCGGGAAATGGAATATCGACCAGGAGACACTCAAAAGATACTCTGACTTCAAGGAGTTCTACACTAAAAACAGCCGAAGGAGCGACCTGCGGCAGAGGCTCCGCTCCAAATTCGGAGACACTTATTGGCTCTACTACCTTTACAACCAAAACAAATGAGAAGTTTCGCCTCCATTATTATCACCCTTTTTTCTTCCGCTTTGCTCCTGTTGGCTGGCTGCCAGGACAAGACAGCTCCAGCCAAGGACGTAATCCAACGATTTGCTGGAGAAGGAGTTCCAATGGAACTCTCCCTGTCTATGGACAAGGAGAATGGATGTGACCGGTTCTCATATAAAGTCGAAAACGGAGTCTTGAAGCTTGAAGGAAGCAGCAACATGGCTCTATGCCGGGCCTTTTACGAATATGTCCGGAATATGGAAGCCGGCATCAACTCCTGGTCGGGTAACCGCCTCGAGCTTCCCTCAACGCTTCCTGACGCCCCTTCGGTAGAGAAAGTCTCTCCTTTCAAGCACCACTATTATTTCAACGTGGTCACGTACGGCTACACATTGTGCTACTGGGACTGGGAGCGTTGGGAACAGGAAATCGATTGGATGGCTTTGCACGGGATAGATATGCCCTTGGCCCTTGTGGCGAATGAGGCCATCACCGCCCGCGTCTTGAAAAAGCTGGGACTCACTGACGAGGAGATCTACAACTACTTCGTAGGACCCGCCCATCTGCCCTGGATGCGGCTGGGGAATCTTAGCGGAATCGACTCTCCATTGCCCGAGAGCTGGCATGAAGACCAGATAGCCCTTCAGCACAGGATCCTGGACCGGATGAGGTCCCTGGGCATGAAACCCGTCTGTCCCGCCTTTGCCGGCTTCCTTCCCAAGGATATACTGCGCATCTATCCCGATGCCAAACTTGTCGAGACCACATGGTCCGGTGGTTTCCACAACTGGATACTCCTGACGGAAGATCCCCTCTTCCCGAAAATCGGGAAGATGTTCATAGAGGAGTGGGAGAATGAGTTCGGCAAAGGCAAGTACTACCTTGCCGACCCCTTCAACGAAATGGCCATAGTCCTCCCCCCTCATGGAAGCCGGGAGCGTTACGATATGCTCGCCCAGTTCGGACAGACGGTCCACGAGAGCATCAGCCAGGCCAACCCGGATGCGGTTTGGGTCAAGAATGGCTGGATGTTGGGCTATTCACGCCATGTTTGGGACTATGACAGCTTTTCCGCCCTGTACAGCAAAGTTCCCGATGACAAGGCCCTCATCATCGACATGGCCGAGGACTATAACTACATTCATTGGAAGAACCAGGCCAACTGGGAGTTCTTCAAGGGCTTCGACAACAAGCAGTGGATCTATTCCACGATTCCCAACATGGGAGGCAAGTCCGCCATGACCGGAATCCTGGAGTTCTATGCGAACGGAGGAAGGCTGGACGCACTCTCATCGCCCAACAAGGGCAACCTCGTCGGCTTCGGAACTGCTCCGGAGGGCATAGAGAACAACGAAGTCATCTATGAACTGATCAGCGATGCCGGATGGACCGCTGACAGCCTGAACCTGAAGGAATGGCTCGACAATTACACACTTTGCCGTTACGGAAAGAATGACGGCCATCTCGAGGATTACTGGAACGGGATTACACGATCCGTGTACGGCCATTTCACGGACCATCCCCGCTATGTATGGCAGTTCCGCCCCGGTATTTCGAAGAAAGGTTCCTACCAGATCGACTCCCTTTTCTTCGACTCGATAGAGCAGTTCGCAAAGGCGGCTCCGGAAATGAAGGACAATCCTCTGTACATCACCGACCTCTCCTACCTGGCGGCACAGTATGCAGGAGGAAAGATGGAGCTCCTGATGCGGCAGGCCTATGCCGACGCCGCGCGGGGAGACAGGGACAAGGCCGTTTCAGTGAAAGCCACCGTGAACGAACTCGCCTTGAAGACCGACCGGATCCTCAGCACCCATCCCAACCACAACCTGCAGCGATGGATCGACCTGGCCAGGTCACACGCCACCTCTCCCGAAGAGGCTGCCTATTACGAGCGCAATGCAAAGCGCATAGTGACGATCTGGGGACCTCCGGTGGACGACTATTCAGCCCGAATATGGTCAGGACTGATCAGGGACTACTATCTCCCGCGACTGAACGCCTGGTTCGACAGCATCGAGACCGGACAGCCCTTCGACTATCCTGCCTGGGAAAGGGACTGGGTGGAGAATTCCGCAGGACTGAGTCCCGTCTCCGAACCATCCGACAGGATGAAGGAAGCCTTGGACTTGATCGCACTTGCCAGACAGACCGATATTTTGTAATTTTGTTTAAACCATCATTTTCAACCACATGGTCAACTCCAGGCCCTCGACCTGATTGAATTTGCCAAGACAGGACCAGTCAACTAATCATATTATCAGATCATGAAAAGAATCCTCATCCTTCTTGCCGTCTCATTGCCGGGACTGATCCTCATGGCAGGATGCTCCGGGGCAGGCAGTTACCCTGACGGGGACAGCCGTTACGAGTCCTTCGCTCCCGACGGGATACCTTTTACCGTGGCTGACTCCACTTGGGCTATCGACTTGAGAGGCAACCACAGGGCTGTGGTGACAGTCGCCGAAAACTCCGGGAAAGCGGTCTCAGTGAATCTTCCCTGGAGGAGACCCGATCTCAACCCGGAGACCAAAAAGATTATCGTCACCGACGCCGGCGGCAAGGAGATAAAAGATGTCGTGGTCACAAAGCTGACACCTGAGGAAGGTGAGATCATATTCAAGCCGGATTCCGGCCCCGGGACCTACTTCATCTACTACCTTCCCTACAAGTGGCAGTATTGGTACGCCAACGTGTCTGACTATCTGGCTCCCGAATATGAGGCGGACAAACAGTGGAGTGACAAGGTGACCTCGGACAAGGACAAACTCCCTAAGGCCAAGGTGGACAGGTTCGAGAGCGCCTCAAGATTCAACTTCTGGAGCCCGATGGGACTCATCGCCACTCAAGAAGAGGTGGCCTCTCTCAAAGCGGCAACCGGTAAGGATATGGTCATCTTCCCCGAGGACAGGGCCTTCCCTATCCAGTTCTCCAGATATATTCCCGCGAAATGGGTCAAAGCTCCCGACGCTTCCTTCAAGGGATATGCGATGAGGAACGAATACTATACCTGGCAGCTCGGAGTCTGGGCGGCCGGAAAGGACCTGAAAAACGTGAAGGTCGCTTTCTCCGAACTCAGGAACGGGAAAGCCGTCATCGGAACGGACGCCATGACTTGCTTCAACCAGGAAGGGACATCCTGGGACGGTTCCCGCCTGGATTTCACCATAGATGTGCCAAAGGACAAGGTTCAAGCCCTTTGGTGCGGAGTTCAGATTCCGGAGGATGCGAAGCCCGGAGTCTATAAGGGGCAGGCCGTCATCACTGCGGAAGGTGTTGATCCACAAACGATTGACCTTGCCATTAAAGTGTCTTCCAAGGTTCTTGCGGACAAGGGTGACTCGGAGGTATGGAGGCTAGCGAGACTCCGCTGGCTCAATTCCACCATAGCGCTTGACGACAATGAGCCCACCTTCCCTTACAAGGAAATGATTGTCAACGGAAGGACGATCGAGGCCACCGGAAAGACATTGGATCTCGGCGGCAACGGTATGGTCTCTGACGCAAAAATCGGTGGAATAAGCGCATTGAACGGGCCTCAGAGGCTGGTCGTGTACACCTCAAAGGGTAATGTCGTCTTCTCCGCCGACAACGTCAAGATCAACAAAGAAGCTTCCGGCCTCGTGACCTGGACCGCTTCTTCCGAGCAAAGCGGGATCAAGTTCAATCTTGCCGGCACGATGGAATATGACGGGCATATCCACTTCGACATAAATGTATCTTCCGCAGGGGAGGACATCGAGGTCAAAGACATAAGGCTGGAGACCCCGTATTCAGCCTATTCCTCGGAATACTTTATGGGAATAGGCTTTAAGGGAGGGTACCGCCCGGCTTCATATTCCTGGGACTGGACTGGTCCTTTCGACAGTTTCTGGATGGGAGGAGTCAAGGCCGGCCTGCACACGGAGTTCCGTGGCGGGGAATATCACGGCCCGCTGCTCAGGAAATACAGACCCGCTCCAGCACCTGTCTGGTATAATGGCGGCAAGGGTCGTGTGACCGTCAGCGGAGCTAAAGGTGCTCCCGCGACTGTGGTCGCCTCGACCGGGCCGAACGTCATAGGCAAGGAGCCTAAGAACTTCGAGTTCAACCTGCTGCTGACTCCAGTCAAGGAACCCGATCCGGCTAAACATTTCTCTGAGAGGTACTTCCATGCCATTCCCGCCGATTTCGACAGGGCAGCAGAGGACGGCGCGAACATAATGAACATCCACCACGCCAGGAATCTCAACCCCTACATCAACTATCCTTTCATAGTCCGGGACTCCCTGGTACAATTCATCAACCATCAGCACGACAACGGACGCAAAGTCAAGCTTTACTACACGATCCGGGAGCTTTCCGTCCACTGCGAGGAGATCTACGCCTTCCACAGCCTGAACCACGAGGTGATCAGGGAAGGAGGCGGAAAAGGTAACGCCTGGATGTGCGAGCATATGATTGAGGACTACGCTCCAAACTGGTACACATCCCTGCATAAATTCAAGGAATGGGACAGCGATCCGGCTGTGCAGCTTATAGGTAACTCCAGATACCTCAACTATTTCCTTGAGGGAGTCCGCTGGATGGAGGAGAACTACGGGATTGACGGCCTGTACATGGACGATGTGTCCTGCGACAGGGTCACAATCAAACGCCTCCGCAAGATTCTGGACGGATACCACGACGGCTCGCTGATTGACCTCCATTCCAACGACGCCGCATCAATAGGCCCTATGAATCAATACGCCGAGTTCTTCCCCTACATGGACCGCCTGTGGTTCGGGGAGAGCTTCCGCTACAACCAGATGTCTCCCGACCAGTGGCTTGTCACATTCTCCGGTATTCCTTTCGGAGTGATGGGCGAGATGCTCCAGGATGGTGGCAACCGATTCCTGGGAATGGTTTACGGCACAACAGCACGGCATTCCTGGACCGACACGGGAGACGAGAAATCTCCTGTCCCGATGTGGAAGTTCTGGGAGAAGACCGGCATCAAAGACGCCAAGATGCTGGGCTACTGGGATCCGGAGTGTCCCGTGAGAACATCCGATCCCGAGGTCAAGGCGACAGCCTATGTCAAGGACGGAACCACCATAGTGTCAATAGGCAACTTCTCCGAAAAGGACAAGACAATACGGCTTACCATTGATTGGAAGGCTCTCGGAATGGATCCCTCCAAGGCCAAGGTCACCGCTCCGGCGATCCCCTGCTTCCAGGAAGAGAGATCCTTCGCTCCGCTCAGGATGACAGGAATTGATAACTTGAGCGTCAAGGCCAAGGAGGGATGGATGCTTGTCATCGAGAAAGAGAATTAAGACAAAATCAACCACATAATGAAAAGACCGATATTACTGTTAGTTTTGTTATCCTCTGCCTTGACGCTCAAGGCGCAGCAGGTGGATCCCTACCACACCGCCACAGGAGGCTTCGGTTACCCCGTCGCCTCGTCCCCTGAAGCAACTCTCTGGTGGGCGGAGGGAACGTACAAGATCATGCAGGATATGCCCGCCCCGAAGGGTAAGGCGCGGCCCGTCAACGTGGCCGCGGCCAAAAACGAGTGGGAGTCATTCCAGATCGTGGTACGTCCAGAGCGCGAGCTTTCCCAAGTGAAAGTGACCCTGAGCGACCTGAAGTCCGGGAAGGGAACCATTCCAGCCTCCGCTTTCACGGTGAGGAAAGTGGAATATGTCCAGGTCAAGCATCCGACCGACAGTTATGGAAAAGAGGGTCTATGGCCCGATCCACTACCGGTCTACCGCTCTGCTGAGGACCTCGGGACCGGACGGAACCATCCTTTCTGGATCACCGTCAAGGTGCCGAAAGACGCCGTTCCGGGAATATACAAGGGCTCTGTCACCCTGTCTTCGAAAGACGGCTGGAGCGAGAATGTCCCGCTGTCGCTGGAAGTCTGGAACTTCGAGCTTCCTGACAGCCCTACCATGCGCTCCGGCTTCGGATTCTCAATCGATAGAGCGGCTCTATACGACAATCTCACCACTCCCGAGCAGATCCAGAAGGAGTTTGACATCTACATGAAGGCGTTCTCAGAACACAAGATGTCCCCGTACGACCCGTTCGTCCTCACCCCCATCAAGGAAACCGTCACCGGAATTCCATGGGAGGGAGGAGTTTACGATCCTGAAAAGCCTCACGGAGGAAGATATTCGTACAAGATTATCGACGACTCCTACACCTCAACCCCCGAAGCTTACCCGCTTGAGAGAATCAAGGTGGATGGCGGGAAGCCACACACCCTCAAATGGTGGAGCCGCGCGGAAAAAGACAACCAGACATTTGTCGTGGGTGTTCAATGCTACAAAGCTGACGGTGAACTGCTTCCGTTTGAGAATAGGTACAACGGATTCACTTGCGGCAAGGATTGGAAAGAATTCTCCTACAGCCTTGGGACTCTGCCTTCCGAAGCCGCCCAGGTAAGCGTCCACCTCTACCCGTCGAACAGGGTGTCCTCAGGCAACGACCTCGGCACCGTATGGTTCGACGACATGACACTGAGCCAGAATGATTCCGGGAAAAACCTCCTGCCCGAAGGTGACTTCGAGGTGGATCCCGACAAGGTCGACATCACCCTCGATTTCTCGGACTTCATTCCGGCGGCGAGGAAGTATTTCGGGGAATATGGATTCACCGGCTACAGGATGAGGACCAAAGGCCTGGGCAGCGGTACTTTCTATAGCCGCCAGCCGGGAGAGTTCGCCAGCTTCGTCCAAGGAACCGAAGAGTACGGACGCCTTATGAGGCGCTACCTCAAGCAGTTGCAGGATGGACTCGAGGAAGCCGGCATCCTAGGCAAGGAATATATCTACTGGTTCGACGAGCCGGGCGACAAGGACTATGACTTCGTCCGGGAGACCAACAGCATGATCAAGGAATACGCTCCCAAACTCACCACCTTCCTCACTGAGCACATATCCGGTCACGACATCTCCGATGTCACAGACATCACCTGCTCCATCTGGCACAAGATCGACCACGAGAAAGCGAAAAAGGTACATGAGCGCGGGGATGAGTACTGGACCTACCTTTGCACCGGACCCAAATCCCCATGGATCACCCTGTTCATCGACCACGACGCCATCAACATGAGAATGTGGTCCTGGGGCTCATACGTCCACCATCTCAACGGACTGCTTATCTGGGAGACAACATATTGGAACTCAGCTGAGGCGTCACCCGACGGAATGTTGCAGAATCCTTGGGAAGAGGCTATGGGCTGGACGACTGGCTACGGAACAATCAAGGGTAAGCAAGCTCCTTGGGGCAACGGTGACGGACGTCTGTTCTATCCGGACAACCGTCATGTGGGGACGGACAAGACCCCTCACCTGGGCGAGGCCGTGCCTTCATACCGCGCCGAGCTGCTGCGAGACGGCATCGAGGATTTCGAGTATTTCACCATACTCGAGCGCCTGGCGAAAGAGAATCCTTCAAAGGCTGCCGCCGCCCGCCGCCTGCTCCAGATTCCCACGAGCATCTACACCGACGAGCAGCACTACTCGAAAGATCCTCAAAGCATACTCCAGTACAGGCGCCGCATCGCCGCCGCCATCCAGAAGCTGCAGTAATTCAGAGACTTAATTAATATTCCACTATGATAAAAAGAATAACACTATCATTGATGCTGGCCTGCTTGGCGGCCGGCTTACTGAGCGCCGCCCCTGGAAAAGCGACCTTGACCGAGGGAAAGACATCGATGCTCACCTACGGTTTCTCTGACCCTAATCCGGTCGCTAACCCGAACCAAAACCAATATCCTTACTTCCGCTTCGACGCCTACGAGTCAATCGGGAAGAACAAGGAATGGAAGACCGTCGTCATGGAGAACGACTGGGTGAGTGTCACAGTGTTCCCTGAGATCGGAGGAAAGGTCTGGGGTGCCATAGACAAGACCAGAGGACTTGAATTCGTTTACTACAACAATGTGGTCAAATTCAGGGACATAGCCATGCGAGGCGCCTGGACTTCCGGAGGTATCGAGTTCAACTTCGGAATCATAGGACATATTCCTACAACCGCCACCCCTGTCGACTACATGACAAGGGAGAACGAGGACGGCAGTGTGAGCTGCATCATCGCCTCCTTCGAGTTGCTGACCAGGACCTGGTGGACAGTGGAGATCAACGTCCCTGCCGACAGGGCTTGCTTCACGACAACCGCACGCTACATCAACACCTCGTCCCTGGAACAACCCTACTACAACTGGTCTAACGCGGCCTTCAAGGCCGGAGGCAACCTCCAGATACAGATGCCTGGAGACAGATATATAGGCCATCCAGGTGACGCCCACGCCTTCCCTGTGGATCCGGAGGGCAGGGATCTCTCATGGTTCTCCCAGAACGCTTTCGAAGGCTCAAAGTCCTACCACATCATCGGAGGATATGACGGCTACTTCGGAGCCTACTGGCACGACGATGATTTCGGATATGTCCATTATTCCAGGCCTGACGAGAAACTCGGCCGTAAGTTCTTCTGCTGGAGCCAGTCGAGGGAAGGAGGTATCTGGGAAGACCTGCTGACCGACAACCACGGCCAGTATGTCGAGCTCCAGGCGGGAAGGATGTTCAACCAGCCTTCCCAGATCGAGAGCATCGACACCCCCTTCAAGCACCACTCTTTCGCACCCAAATCCGACGACTGCTGGACAGAGTACTGGTACCCTGTCGAGAACATCGGCAGTTTCCAGCAGGCCAGTCCGTTTGGAGCTCTTTCCGTCAAACGTGAGGATGGCGGGAAAGCGACCGTGAAACTATCCCCTATTTGCGGCGGAAGCAAAAGAGTGACAATCGCTTGCGGAGATAAGACCCTATTCTCTGACAACGTGGCTTTCACACCTCTGAAGCCTTGGTCGAAGAGCGTGAGCGGAGTCACCGACAGTTTCATCAAAGTCACTGTCGGAGACAATGAACTCATCTACAACGAGGATCCCGCTTACAGGCTGACCGATAGGCCGGACACCATGCCGGAGGATTTCAATTGGAAAGGTGTTTACGGCCATTGCTTGAGAGGTGACCAGCTGATGAATGTCCGCCTCTATGACAAGGCCCGTGACGAGTATTTGGCCAGCCTCGCCATCGACAAATGGTACGCTCCAGCTCTCAGGGGCATGGCATCGTTCAGCCTCCACTGCGGAATGTACGAGGACGCTTTTGAATATGCCCGGAAGGCATTGACTATCAACACTTATGACGGTGAGGCCAACTACCTCTACGGCTTGGCGGCCAAAGCCCTCGGCAAGGCCACGCAGGCCAAGGACGGATTCTCGATAGCCGCCTACACTGCCGCTTACAGGGACGCTGCCTACGCCGAGCTGGCGAAGATGGCGATGGCTGACAAGGACTGGAACCTTGCTCTCACCTATGCCCGCAAGAGCGGAAGCGTGGAGGGCAAATGGGCTGAGGTCGTGGCCTCCAGGCATCTCGGAGACAAGAAGACTGCCGGGAATATTCTTAAAACCGAAGCCGCTGAGCTTCCTCTGTTCCCTTACTTCAACTTCGAGCGCCAAATCGCCGCCGGCGATCCCGCCTCATTCACGAAGACTCTCAAGTGCGAGCTGCCTCAGGAGACCATCCTCGAGACAGCCCTCCTCTACCTCGAAAGTGGTCTTCTCGAAGAGGCTTCCGAGCTCTGCACGATGACTGAATATCCTACAGCCAAGTACCTGGGAGCCTACATCGCCTGCCTTAAGGGCGACACCTCCAAGTCCGACGCTCTCCTCAAGGAAGCCAACGCCGCCTCGCCGGAGTTCGTCTTCCCCTTCAGGCCGGAAATGGTCAAGGTGTTCGACTGGGCGGCCGGCAAGACTCCCAACTGGAAACTCAACTACTACAAAGCTTTGATCCTCTGGCGTCACGCCGCCAAGGACAAGGCCGCCGACCTTCTGGAAGCTTGCGGGAACCAGCCCGACTACAATCCTTTCTATCTCACGAGAGCCCTTCTCCGCTCCGGTGATGAGAAACTCGCCGACCTCAAGAAGGCCGAGTCTCTCTCGCAGGATTGGCGCACCGGAAAGGCGTTGGTGGACTACTACAGGAATAACTCCGAGTGGAAAGAGGCTCTTGACGCCGGTGAGAGGTATTTCAAGAAATATCCGGACAAATTCGAGTTCGGACTCGCCTATGCCGACGCTCTCTGCGGAGCAAAGCAGTACACGAAGTCTCTCAAAGTCTTGTCCAAACTCAAGGTCATGCCTATGGAAGGCGCCAGAAGAGGCCATGAGATCTACCGCAAGGCCTGCCTCGGCAAAGCCAAGGATGAGCTGAAGGCCGGTAAGTTCGCGGCTTGCATCAAGTCAGTGGAAGCCTCCAACATCTGGGACGAGAACCTCGGAGTCGGCAAACCCTACGATGTAATGATCGATCTCACCGAGGAGAATGCCATAATCAAGGCTGCGAAGGAGAAGAACAGGAACGCTTTCAACAACTAGGAAGAGACATCAATCCCTTTGTCATTCTTAGCCTTAAGGGCGATATCGCGGGCCGGGTAACTAACCGGTCCGCTTATCGTTTCAGGGATATTGTAGCTCTTCATGAATTCCCCGTAGAAGTCGGGGTCTTTCTGTGGAAGGACAAATGGCTTGGAAGGGTTGCCCTCCTCATCGATGTGGGTGAAATAAAGGCGGGTGTACAAGCCGTCATCCCTGCGGCTGCTGAACACGACCCAACGGCTGTTACCGCTCCATGAGTGGTAGCTCTCCGTCCGGGAGCTGTTGGCTTTCTCAAGAGGCTTGACGGAACCATCTTTGAGATCGACCATGTAGAGGTCCGCGTCTTGGTGCCATATCGAGAAGTTGCCATATTCAGAGAGGGTCATCATCAGGAAGCGGCCGTCGGGAGAGACCCTGGGGAAAGAGACGCTCTTCCCTTTGTAGAGCGTGTCAACCTTGTCCCCCACCGAACCGTCGGACTCGTTGAATGAGACGGAACAAAGGGCGTACTTCAGATCCGAGAACCGGCTTGGCATCTCGAGCGAGTCGGCGGTGCAGAAAAACAAAGTCCGCCCATCGGGAGAGAATGACGGGAAAGTCTCGAAAGAACTCCCCAACGTCAATGTCGGGGAAATCAGAACCTTATGATTATCAACATCATAAACCACCACATCAGACTTAAAGTCGAAGACCTCAACCCTGTTTGTGTCGGTGGTGTGAAATGCCTGCTTGGTGTCATTGACGGAGAAGGCGATATACTTGCCGGAAGGATGCCAATATGGGTACACCAATGCCGAGATTGTCTTGTCGGTCTTGGTGTTCAATTTCTCAAGTTCCCCGTCCCTGATCAGCATTGTGCCAGGATTGACGGCCCTCATGTGGAACAGCATGTTGCCGGGATCCCTCGCCAGGAAAGAATGGCAATTCATGCAGTTGCCGTCAGTCATATCGTTCTCGATGATGGCCGTCTCCTCGAAGTTCTCCACACAACGCTGGTAAATACCCATGTGGTTCCAGATCTCCTGGGCTGGCTCGATCAGACGGTAAGCCAGATACGGATCAACCTTGTCCTCGGAGACGAAGATCTCGAAAGGCTTGTACCTCTTCCAACCCTTGGAATCCCCGGCAGAGACCGAAACCTCGATTGATCCCCCTGAAGCGCTGGATGTCAATTGTTTCCAGGCTTTCAAAGGGATACGGACAAGTCCCTTGTCGGATAAAGTCGAGTAAGAAATTCCCCCGGCGTTGAAGGTAGCGGCCACCTTGTGCCGGGACTCATCGCCAATCAATTTGAAATTGAGCGGAGCGATGTTCTCCGGTATTGTCACCCCGACATAATCGGGATAAATGGGAGGCGTCTCATCCAGCGCTGTTACAGGCCCGATGGTCCTCGCGCATGAGGCGAGGACCATCGGGAATATAACAGATAATACCGCTCTTCTGAAAAACATCCTATTCGAAGGACTTGAGCAGGGCTTTGCCGTCGTTTATGACCTGGGCGACCTCGGCATCAGTGGACTTCTCCCAGTCGATGTCAAGGATCCTCTGGAGCTGGGCGTCAAGCAGAGCTGCCTTCTTGGGATCGAGACCATCCCTGAGGATGCGGATCTTCTCATTGTCCTGAATACCTTCGATGAGGCGCTGGAAAGCGATGCTGGGGCCATCAGGATAGACGAGATAGCAGTCTCCAGCCCTCCAGGTGCGGAAACGGGAATCCACGCAAGGGTTCTTAACCCAGCTGTTGTAGGCCCAACGGAGATATCCGCTGTAACCTGTCGCGGCGGCGTACCAGCCAAGATAAGCGGACTCTGCGGGAGCGGAGTCGGTGAAGGTGTTGGGACGCTGAGGAGAGCAGCAGGTGTAGAAAGTGACCCTGTTGCCCTTGCCAAGATGAAGCGCCACCTGCTCAGGAGTGAGAGCCGGGATACCAGGACGAAGAGCGAAGCTGATGTCATACATCTTCTCGGCGATCTCGGGGCCGAAATAATTGATCGCACCCTCGATCCTGTATTCCTTGTCGGCCTTGCTGATTATGGAATACGCATGCTCCAGAAGAGCCTTCGGACGCTCGTCCATGGCGAGGCAGGTCTTTCCGAACCAACCCTTGGCCCTCAGGTGCTTGGCAAGGTCGGTCAGGAAGGGCAGCATATATTCCTCATATTCCTTTGAGCCCGGTTCCATCTTCTTGGAGACGGAGACATTGAGAGCCGCGTCGAAATACTCGTAAGTGAGGTGCCAAGGCAGGATGGAATAGCAGTCGATCTGCTCCGTGATGCCGCAGCTGAACATGAACTCGACCCACTTGTCGAAGACGGTGTAGTCATATTTCCAAGTGCCGTCCAGGCCCTTGAACTTTCCGACCATGCTCTCGAACGGATCCTCGGTCTGGCTGTTCCAAGGATGCTGGAATATGCTGGCGGTGATCACCTTCTGTCCTGCGGAGGCGAGATATTCCATGATGGGACGCATCGTGTCGAAATGCTCCTTGCTCCAAAGCGGGACGTTGAAGTAGCGGGCCACCGCGTACGGGTTCTGCCAGAGGTCGAGGTGGAACTTCCAATCCTTCGGCTCGGGAAGGACTCTGTCGCTGACCTCAAGGGTATAGGGGATGGCCAACAACTTGCCGTCACACTTGGCGGTGAGGGTACCCTTGTATTTGCCGGGAACGGCGTCGCTGGGAATATTGATCGTCACCCAGACAGGGCGGACAGTCTTGGCCTCGACGGCCATCTTCCCGGCCTTCACCAGGCGGTCAGGAGCGAGAACAGAATCGCCCTTGAACACGACCTCTCCCATCACATAGGTCTCGAAATACTTGTCAATCTTATCGGAAGGGATGTAATGCCTTCCGAACCTCAGGTCGCTGGAGGAGACCTGGAAGGACTTCACGGCCACGGGAGTCACGAGAACTGCCTGTGCGTTGACTCTCTCTCCTCTCCAGCCATGGAGGGCGACAGCCTTGTAAAGCGCCGGGACATCATCCTTCTTATAGCGCAGGTCAATCGATCCCCAGCCGAAATCCGTGGATTTCACGTTGTTCCAGACTGCCGGGGATGTGGGATGCGGGTCATTCATCTCGACCACGGGAGCCTGGGCGAGAGCCATCACTCCGGCGGCGAGGAAACATGCGGTTGCTAATAAAAATGATCTCATATCGAAGACAAAGGTTAATCTCGTTAAAGTTAGCCATATACCCGGACTTTTCAAAATGATTTGGCATGGAAATTGGTCGCTTTATTTTCGCTTATTTTTTGATCAAATGGAAAAACTTAATCATCCCGCGATCCTAGTCGTCGACATGCTCAACGACTTCGTCACCGGTGCGCTCGCATGCGACCGTGGTAAGGCTATTGTTCCCGCAACCGCAAGGCTTCTCAAAGCCGCGCGTGAGAAGGGGGTTCCCGTAATATTCTGCAACGACTGCCACATTAAGGGCATCGACCGCGAACTGAAACTCTGGGGTGACCACGCCATTAAGGGCACGCCTGGTGCCGAGGTTATCCCTGAGTTGGAACTTTGCGAGAAGGACTATGTCGTGCCGAAGCGCCGCTACAGCGGTTTCTTCCAGACAGACCTGGACATCCTTCTTAAGGAGCTTGGCGTTCAGACCGTGATCATCACGGGCCTTCACACCCACATGTGCTGCCGCCACACCTCCGCCGACGCTTACTGCCTCGGCTATGATGTGGTCGTTGCCAAGGAAGCGACAAACTCCTTCACCGAGGAGGACTACCTGGGTGGCCTCGCCTATCTCAAGACCTGCTACGGTGCTGACGCCTATTCCAACGATGAGCTGATCGCCGCGATGTAGCATCCGATTGGTTTTGGACAAATTGAAACATATAGAAGTGGTCGCCGCCGTCATCCGGAAAGGCGACCACATTTTCGCTACCCAGAGGGGGTACGGGGACTTCAAGGACTGGTGGGAGTTCCCGGGAGGAAAGATTGAGCAAGGTGAGACTCCGCAGGAGGCGCTCCGGAGGGAAATCCGGGAAGAACTATCTGCGGAAATAATTATAGATAAACACCTTAAGACCGTGGAATGGGACTATCCCAACTTCCACCTCACCCTCCACTGCTACCTTTGCTCCCTCGCCTCGGATGAGATGACGCTGAACGAGCACGAGGCCGCTCGATGGCTGGCCCCTGATTCGATCTATTCAGTGAAATGGCTCCCGGCAGACGAGGATGTGCTGAAGCTTCTTGTCTAGACAAAGAGCGAGATAACGAGGGCACATAGGAAGCCGGTCGCACCGACAAGGGTCTCCATAATGGTCCAAGTCTTAAGAGTGGTCTTCTCGTCTATCCCGAGCAGAGACTTGACGAGCCAGAAGCCAGAGTCGTTGAAATGGGAACAGACTGTAGCCCCGCCTGCGATGGCGGCTGTTACGCACGCGAGATGGACAGGCGAGAGCCCGCTGACTTCAGGCATGGCGGCGATCATGCCAGCGGCCATAGTCATCGCCACTGTGGCGGAACCAACTGAAATCCGCACAAATACGGCGACAATAAACGCCACGATCACAATCGGGAGAGAAGCTGAACTGACAGCCTGCCCGATCACTTCCCCTAACCCGGAATATTGCAGGATATAGCGCAGGACCCCGCCACAGGCGGTCACAAGCAAAATCAGCCCAACTGGCTCCAACGATTTTGTCATCACCTTCTCCAGCTCTTCTTTTGTATATCCGTTCTTGTAACCCAGAAGGATCATTGCCGTGAGGGTCGCTATGGTCAAAGCGACAAACGGTTCGCCCAAGAAGCCCAAGACAGGTCTCGCGGGAGCCATCACATCCCATACTCCGGCGATTGATTTAAGGATAATCAGCCCGAGGGGAATAAGGATTATCAATGCGACGGTCCAGAAAGAGGGCAGCTTGGAGTCGTCTTTATCGGGATGGTCGAGGAAATAATCAGGAACAGGAATATAATACTTTTTGCCGCAATAAGCTCCCCAGATCGGACCAGCCACGACCATAGAGACAATCCCGCAAAGGATTCCGATGATTATGACCCAGCCTAAATCAACACCGAGCATCGTCGCGACCAGCACCGGGCCTGGAGTCGGAGGGATGAACGCATGACCCACGGCGAGCCCGGCGAGTAGAGGAATGGCATAATAGAGCGATGACCGGCCTGTACGACGGGCCAGAGAGAAAGCCAACGGGATGAGAATCACAAGGCCGGCATCGAAAAACACAGGCATCGCTATGACAAGACCGGTTATAGCCAGAGCCCAGGCTGCCTTTCTGTCGCCAAACTTATCTACCATCCTGACAGCTAACGTTTTGGCCCCGCCTGATATCTCCAGGATTGAGCCGAACATCGAGCCCAGGCCGACCAGCAACGCTATTCCTTTAAGAGTATTCCCGACACCGTCATCGACAGCCTTGACTATATCACCGAAAGACATCCCGGCTCCGAGGCCGATTAGGACAGCCCCGACAAGGATGGCGATCATCGCTGGAATCTTGAACTTGATGATCAGCACCATCAAGATAGCGATCCCCAAAATGGCGGCGATCACAAGCCTGGCTGAAGATAATGTCGCTACGTCAGTCAAAATCCTAGTTTTGTATTAGACGATATTCAACGACCCAGCGGCGAAGAGCACCAGATAACCGAGCACGACGCTGATCAAGCCGATGATGATGCCCATCCTAGCCATGTCTTTCTGCTTGATGAGATTGGTCGCGTAAGCCAAGGCGTTCGGAGGGGTGGATATTGGCAGGATCATGGCGCTGCTGGATGCGATGGCGACTCCGATCAGCACGGTGGAAGTGCCGCCGATGGCATCGAGTTTATCGCCCATTGCCATACAGACCACGACGAGAATAGGCATGAGGAGCGCCGCCGTGGCGGAGTGAGAAATCAGGTTGGAGAGACCGTAGCACAGCAGGCCGGAGAGAAGGACGATCAGGAGCGGAGGGAAGTTGCCGAAAGGAATGGCACGGACCACCAAGGCGGCGAGCCCGGAACCGTTCATGGCATATCCCAGAGCGAAACCACCGGCCACCATCCAGATGACCGACCAGTTGATCTCCTCAAGGTCATATTTGGTGACGATGCCAGCCAAAGCGAAGACCGCGAAGGGTATGAGCGCGACCGTGTAGGTGTTGATTCCTGTGACCGTGTCCATCATCCAGAGTAGGATGGTGACGATCATGGTGACGATCACCATGGTGGTTTCCTTGCCCTTCTTCATCTCACCCTCGATCTTCAGCTCTATGGTGTCCTGGGAGAACGGGAATATCTTCTTGAGCAATGTCCAGGCGATGAATATCATGACTATCACAAGAGGAACCATGAAAATCATCCACTGGCCGAAACCGATGCCCATGGCCAGACCCTCAGGGTCGTTCAGATATTTCAAAGCGATAGTGTTGGGAGGCGTTCCGATGGGGGTTCCCATACCACCCAGGTTGGCGGCGATGGGGATACTGAGCGCCAAGGCTGTCCTTCCCTTTCCGGCCTCCGGAAGCTGCTTGAAAACAGGCGTGAGGAAGGTGAGCATCATGGCCGTCGTGGCCGTGTTACTTATGAACATGGAGAACAGGGCGGTCACAAGCATGAAGCCCAGAAGGATGTTCTCACTCTTCTTCCCGAACGGGGTGAGCAGCACCCTGGCGAGATGCACGTCCAGACCTGTCTTGGTGGTCGCTATGGCAAGGACGAAACCGCCGATAAAGAGCATCACAACCGGGTCCGCGAAACTGGCCATAACCTGCTTGTAGCTCAGGAGTTGCCCGGCGGATTCGGGATCGCAAATCCATTTGATACCCGAATCGGAGGTGCACAACAGCAGCAAGACCATTATGGAAACCGATGTCGCCCAGGCTGGAACCAATTCCAGCACCCACATCAGCGTGGCGTAGACGAATATCGCTATGATCCTCTGCTGAACCGCCGTGAGACCATCGATACCGAAGGATTCAGTGGGCAGGAACCAGAGCACCACGACGATGATGGCGACAAAGATGAGACCTAAACTTTTTTTCTTTAATATAGCGGGGTTGAACCTATTGCTGTGACGCAACTTGTGCATCTGCTCAACCAAATGGAATCCTGTGAAATTCTTGAACATAGTGTCGTTACAATCGGGTTGGAAGGTTATTCATAGTTAAAGCGGATGTCGACGGGAATACCGGCGCTCTCCAGGACCCGCTTGTCAGACAGGCTCTCAGGGCCGGCTATTCCATACTTGGCGATCCAGGCTTTGGCCGCCTCGGAATCACCTTGAGCCTGGATGCGAAGTATCTCAGCTCCAAGTGTTTCCAGGGCCTGCCAGGTCTTGTCGTAGTCGATGCTGTAACGACCGGAAGGATTCCAGATGATGGACTTGCTCTCAAGCAAGTAGTTATAGACGAAGATATTGGCTACACCCGTGGGGTCGGCGGCACCGAAACGGGTGGAACGAATCGTGTTGGTGACGAAAGTGGTGAGCACATCTTCCTTCTGGAAAAGGGCTGAGATGTTGTAGTCTTCAGCCTCCTTGGCGCAGAGCCAGGCGCCCAGCACATTGGACTTGGCTTTCTCCATGACGAGGGCCTCGCTGCCGAGAGCCTCCGCCACTGTTCCCTTTCCATTGATGGTCTCTTTCACACCCAGTCCCTTCGCGATCTCACGGAAAACGATGATCCAGTAGAAAGCGCTGGCATCGAGGTGGGGCTGGTAGACATCCTCCAGGAGAGCGTTACCGACCGGATGGACCGTGCGGTTGAACTTCTCGCGGATGATGTTATCGAATATGATTGAGCGGGTACCGAGCTCCTGCTGCACCTTGGCGTCATACGGGAAGTTGATACCGATCACCTTGAAGCCGGCATTGGTGTAGCCGCTGCAGTAAAGCACGTTGCATGAGAATATATCCGACTCGGAGCCAGGAACGAAAGCATGGTTGGCCGGATCGCCAGGCAACATCTTCTGAAGTTCCGGCATACGGGCGGACAGGGCGTTGAGTTCCTCAGTGCGCTGGAGATTCTTCAGGAGGACATAGGCTCCGTAGGATGCCTTGGTGCCATAGAGAGCGTCATCCTCTGCCTCAATGGGGCCCAGAACGAGGTCCATCTTGCTGTCGTTCATCGCCAGCCAGGCCTTGTCGCTCCCGTAATAGTCATCGGTCTTGAGGCTCTCGATCAATGCGAGAAGATAGTTCCGGACGCTCTCCTTGATGGTGACATCGGCGGCCCTGCTCAAGTACTCCTCAATCATTTCAATATACTCGGCGTAAGCGTCGTGGTACCAGACGGCCTTGAGGTTACCGTCCTCGGCACGCTGTATCATCGTGTAAGGGCTGTTCTTGTCCGGATTGTTCCACTTGAGGAACTCTTCAGCCGTCATGTCAGCGGGATAGAATCCTGCTCCGTCGGGCTTGCTGCCATATCCCGGAAGGAAGGGCTTCCCGTCGATGCGGTCCCAAGGACCGTAGTTGATCCCGGCATAAAGCTTCCAGGAAGGATTTGAGAGAGAGCTCAAAAAGGCCTCCCCGTTTCCGAAATATTGCTGCCAGTAGATCTTGTCCACCTCATCGGCGGCCATCCTGTAAAGCCTCAGGACTTCTTTTCCATTGTCGGTGATTCCCGTCAGATCAGGTGCGGGAATGGTCACCTCCGCATAATTCTTCAAAAGCCTGTCCACATCAACCTCATTCCGGGCGCAAGACACAGCGACCAAAACAAGGAGCGACAACAAAGCTGTAATCTTCCTCATATCGATAGTTTTAAATAGTTTGCAAAGATAGCGCTTTTTTGCGTAGGTTGCCTCACTCTCTCTGCCGCGCTTTTCCTGGTGGTAAAAGAGACTAATTATTCAGCAGGCTATTTAGCTTTCGGGCATAGTCTAGGTTGGAATCGATGGATTCCTTGTCCGGGTAAGGTTTCACGAATATGGAATACTCTGGCTCCGGTCCTTCCTCGATGGTCGTGTCTGAGCGGGCATCGGTAAACGCGAGCACCTCCTCCTCGGGAATGCCTATCAGTTTCATATTATTGCGGTTCATACGCCGCAGATTGTCTGAACAGTAGGCGAGCCACGCTTTGAACGAGTTGGGTAATTGCAACTGTTTCCTCGCCTGATCATCCCTTAGCAGTTTCTCCGTGAAGGTTTTGCCGGGATAATCCGAAAAGTTATTGAATATCCGAGCCTGATGACCCGCATATTCAACAGCGTCTTCGTTAATCTTTTGCTCAATCCAGTTCATTTGTGAAAAACAGGCCCCCACGTTATTCACGAACTGGAAATTCCCCATATTCTTCCACGTGTCAATGTTGCTGCTGAAGATGGTCTCAGCGGTTTGGTCGTGACGTATGATAGGGGCTTGAAACACCTCATTGACGGCATCTTTAAAAGGCTCTTCGCCCAACCTTTCAACCTCATCTATCGGCATCCGCAGCAGCCATACGGCCACGCTGTCCAGCCTGTCCCATGCCGCCGCGGATTCATCAATGCTACGAGCGAAGGACTCGATGCTGCTCATGACCATCAAGGCGGTGAGTCTGCGTTCTTTCCTCTGCTTGTTCAGATCAACCAGTTTGCTCGTTCCGAAAGTCAAGACAATAGAAACGGTTGTGGCAAGGATAGCGACCACAAAATCCTTCCACCAGTTCCTGTCAAAGAATTTGTTTGGCATATTTGAATATCGATTTATTTACTAAACACTTTCCGCCGCCACCTTCTCTCAGCAGCTCAATTCGAGCCTTACAGTCTGGGTCTTTGAGCTGAACAAGGTGACAGATAGATGTCCGTCATGGATTGTCTCCTCGATTCTCGCGCCCGGACACCTGACCTTTCGCAGGTTAAAATGATCAGGAATCCTGAAATGCTGGGTCACAGGGAATCCGCCGACCAGATTGACATTCATCCAGAGCGTGCCATCTTCACACCGGTAATCGGAAATCTCGAGAGCGTTCATCGATATGTGTCTGTCGCTTCCTATCCATTGCGGATAGTCCCGTTTTTTGTGAAGGGAGAAGACCCGGACTCCATGAGCGGGAACAAGAGCCTGCAGGACACCATCATCCATGCTCCCGGCGGCTCCGGTCCAGAATTCGTACGTGTCCCTTGACGCAGACTCGATGCCTAGTTCTTCCGTAGTCACAGAGATCACGGAGTCCTGGTCTGTCCAATTGAAAAGCGCCACGACTTGATACTCAGGCATCTTCGAATTGTTGACGCTCAAGTTCCAAACCGGAAGCATATCGAAGTAAGGATACAAGCTCACCGGACGTACCCTGATGGCAGGAAGCGTCTGCTGGAGTATCTTCATTTTGTCCATATCCAAGCCGGCAAGCTTGTCCCCGAAGAACGTAAGCTGGCCCGGAAGGGCGATGATGGTGGCGGAAACACGAGCCTCCTCCGTCGGGAGATCCTTCACAAGCAAAGTGTCCGGATCACAAATCATCGTGATGTTATGGGCGAATGACTGATTCATGAAGCAACGCGCCTGGTTCATGACATTGGGCCAGACAACAGGCTTGTTGGGGTGGACAATATCCGCTCCAAGACGTGAGGCATCGGCATAAGTGGATTCAGGGCCCGTGCTATGTCCCTGGCACGCCAGAAGATAACAGTCCTCCCCTATGCCTTCACGTATCGCCTTGACACAGAGCTCAAAAGGATTCGGACAGCCCGGATCATGGAAACAAGCCCTGATCTCAGGCCTCTCATATAAATGGGCGCAGTAGCTGTGTCCGCGGCCGGACATTCCATCCACTTTAAAGTACTTGTACCCCCACTCCTTAGACGCTATTCTATGAATATTCTTTATGTGCTCAAGGGCCTCGGGAACTGTCGGGTCGAGAGTATATCTCCCATTCCAACAGGAAATCGGTTTCCCTTCCTTGTCGTGGAGAAACCAGTTCCTGTGCTCATTGTAGAACTCGACACTACCCGTCCCGAACGGAGCGGTCCAGAGGCCGGGGATAAATCCAAGCTCCCGAATATCGTCCGCGAGTCGCTTCATCCCTTTGGGGAATTGCTTCTCATTAACCTCTAGGTTCATATTATAGAAGCCGGAAACCGGAAGCTTGTCCGAGTTGCCCTGCCAGGACTCTATATGCCAGATATCGCATCCGAAAGGCTGGAGATATTTTTTCCCTATCCTCGCTTCAGACAGGTTGTCTTCCGCCGTTGCGGTGTCAAAATAGGTGTTCCAAGACATCCATCCCGTCGGGACCTTATGCTCCGGCTTCAAGGTAATAGCCTTATAATAAGGCATATACCTATTCTTGAACCAATCCTCGGTCAGGGTTATGGCGAAGGTGGATTCAGCGGATGAATGGATACGGCCGGACATCTTGAGACCGAACGAGCCGTCTTTTTCGCTCACGATTTCCAGTTCAGCTGCGGAAAAAGAGAGAAGACTGTCTTCCTGGAGGGCGAAAATGCTGTCGTTGTGACGATTGTCCACGATGCCGTTCGAAAGGTTGAGCACCCTCTCGTTCTCATCCGCATGCGTCCTGCAAGCGAAAGCGTCCTTTTTGAAAGTGACTTTCCCTTCGAGGGAAAAGACACCTTCATAATTCTGGGCCGAACGATGGAAAAAGAGAATCTCGATACGCTTCCCTTCCGAATTGACAACCCAATATCCCTGTACGTTTCCGGATGGATCCACGATGGCAAACCGGTCGGGGACACCGTCCCGTGATTTGGACAAGGTCCAGCGCACATCCTTTGAGACAAACGATAATTGAGCCTCTATTCTGAATGACGGCGCCGTGATGCGGAGCATGGACATCTCTTCATCGAACACAAAATCCGCAGCTCCGCCAGATGCGCTTTCCGCCCAATCCCGCTCAACCGGCCCGCCATCGCCCTTTGAGGGAAAGGCGCGCATAGTCCCGGACGAAGACAATGCTATCGTCCCGATAGTGAAGTCCTTGATGAATTTCCTTCGTGTTGCCATAAGAATCAAAGCACAGTTATGTCAAAGTTAGCGCTTTTTCTTATCACAACAAATCAAAAGGCCAACGCATCATTAGTGATGCGGGAACGACTCCGCAACTTTTTACCAAAATTGCGGGAACATTTCCGCAATTTTCTTATATTTGTGCCGAAACAATACCGCAATTCACCATGCAAGCACTTTACGACCAATTCTATCAACTTCTGGAACTCACCCCCATGAGCTTCTTCCGGGAACAGCATAATACCATCAACTGGGACGTTCGCATCCTGGGCATTCTGGGCCAGAAAGGTGTGGGAAAGTCCACCCTCATTCTGCAGCATATCAAGCAGCAAGGGATCAAGGATGAGTCCCTTTATGTCGTTGCCGATGATATTTATTTCAGCGCACATACGCTGCTGGAAACAGCGAAGGCTTTCTTCGCCCGCGGGGGCAAATACCTGTACATAGATGAGATTCACAAATACCAGGACTGGAGCAGAGAGATCAAGAATATCTATGACAGCCTGCCACTCTTGCACGTCGTCTATTCCGGTAGCTCCATGCTGGATCTGAAAGAAGGCGGAGCTGATCTGAGCCGTCGCGTCATCGAATACCATCTGCCGGTCTGGTCCTTCCGCGAATACTTGAATCTTCGCAACGGCTGGTCCTTAAAGAGCACCACCTTGGAGGAAGTTCTGAAAGGGAAAGTCGATTTCCCTTACGGTCCGGAGCGCCCGCTCAAATATTTCGATGATTACATGAAGAAAGGCTGCTACCCGTTCTCCTTGGAACCCGAATTTGAGACTCGCCTGCGCCAGGTCATCAATACCACCGTCGAGGTCGATATTCCCAAGTACGCCAAGATGACCATCGCCGCCACTCAGAAGCTCAAGAAATTCATGTACTACATCTCCAAGAGCGTCCCTGTCAAAATCAATTTCTCAGACATGGCGAGGGATCTGGGATTGGACCGTGACGAACTGCCTAAATATCTGGATTATCTGGAGAAGGCCGAGCTGGTCTCGGTCCTGCGAATGAAGGCAAACGGCGACTCCATCCTCCGCAAAATGAACAAACTCTACCTCCATAATTCCAACATGGCGTATGTCCTCTCCGGAGAACAGCCCAACATCGGGAACAGTCGCGAGACCATCTTCTTCTGCTGGACAAAGCAAAAGTTCGAGACGCTGGAATCTCCAGTATCAGACTTCGAAATCGATGGAAAGACTTTCGAAGTGGGAGGTCGAAAGAAGGGAAAGAAACAGATTGAAGATGTCCAGAATGGGTTTGTGGTCAAAGACGACATAGAATATGTCCACGACAATCAGGTGCCTCTCTGGATGTTCGGGTTCCTATATTGATATAGACAGTCACTACTTCTCGATCCGCAGGGTGCCGTCATCTTCCAGGACGATGGTGTCGCCCTCATTCACGGTCACGAACCTGTCGCCCGTGTCAACCGACAGCATCGAAATTACTCCACTAAATGAATCTAGAGAGGTATTTCTTGAGGGCGGGGTTGCAGACGTACACATAACACCCTTTGATCCCTCGGGACATCATCACTTTATAAGAATTGATGAGATATGTCTTTAATTCTTCGGGGCTGGCACCTCTTTGGACATTACTATCAAAATGCTTCGCAGGGTTAATCGTGATCTGGTTCGTTGCCTCGTCATAGTCTATCTCTTCCCCGAATATGACTCCAACATAATTCAAATCATATCCCTGCGTGGTGTGGATGCAACCGATCTCATCAATAGCTGAAGGCCGCAGGATCCATTCCACATTGCTCATGTTCCAGATGTACCTATGCCCCTCTATCGTAATATCCTCCAGATGCTTCCTTTTAACTTCATCTATAGATCTGCACCCTTTGGAAATCCATTCCCAAGAATACCCAGCCACTGTCCGACACAATCCAAGCACCTTGTCATGTTCCTTGATGGCCTGGACCATTTCATCAACATGGTCGAACAACCGGAGATCGTAATTGACTATCTCCTTCCTGGTCAAACCGTCCTTGCACTTGAATATATCTAACAGATAATCAATATATTCCTGCCCACCTTTGCAACGCATTTGCGAGACCAACCAATGATTCTTTACGGCAACATTTTCTCTAGCGAACGCTGCCATATACTGATCAATAGTTATATCACTCCCTTTAACGGTCTGAGCCCCATCATAAACCAGAATGGTATACTTGCTTCTCTTGAGAATCCAATCAAGCGAAGTATAATCCTCCGGTTTAGCGTCTTCTCCGAAAATGGCTTTCGTGGCCTTATTATAGGCCCCCATCCAGCTGATGTTCTTGTATTGCGGAAGGCGATGAGCCTCATCCACGAGAAGGATATCATATTCTTTCTCAGCAACGTCCGCAGGACCTATTACCATACTGCCTTTCAACTTGTTACCGGTCTTTGTAAACACCGTTTTCAGGGTTTTTCTGATTGAAGCCATCGGCATTACCAAGGCTACTTTCAAGGGCCCATGGCTTTCCACATAGTCAGCGATCTTCCTTCTAAGCCGCAAATATGGAGACAACGCTTCTTCCTCATCAGTCTCATCCATGCTGATCGAGGTCGCATTCACCAACCTGTTGATTATATTGACGAGCACAACACTCTTACCCGTGCCTGCCGCACCGTGGAGAACGAAGGAGCTCTTAATTCCCTCACTCAATTTGTCTATAGCATCATCGAGAGCGGTATAGCAAGCGACAGATTGCTCCTCTGTCAAAGAGTTATATGGTGAGAATTTGAATAAGTCTGAATTGAGGATATCGTCATACTCTTTCGACGCTATCTGCATATTCTGCAACTCACGCCAGATGGTCTCTATCTTCGCCTGATATTTCTCCCTTTGGTAGTAGTTATGTTTTTGGGATTGCCCTCCGTTCTTATTCTGAAGCTTCAGCTTGTCATCCGCAGAAACCAACTGGATAAGCGACTGCTCAATGTCCAAAATAGCGGATTTGTTGAACTCGTCATCAAACAGGATGTGGATCTCCTTCAACCTCTCACGTTCTGGATTTGCAAGATGTTGCTCCATCCGGGCTCTCGCATTGCTAGTCTCCCCGATGTATATCTCACTTGAATTAGTCAGAAGATAGACTACTGGCCAATCTGTACCAAGTGGCTGGTTTTTAACCTCTTCCAGACCATGATGGTTAAACTTGAAGGTCCTAATACTCCTAGAGTTCATCGTATTTTGTGGCGACTCCTTTCGCTTTGTCAACGGGATATTTCTCGGCGTTCCTGGCCAGCTTCTCTCGAACAATCGCAGCGACGTCGAATCCATATTTACTGGCTATCAAAAGAGCGTAATTAAACACGTCAGCCAGTTCTTCTTTAACTTTCTCAGTCTTCGCCTCCTCCGGTCGCCTCCAGAGGAAAGCTTCCAATAATTCCGATGCCTCAATGGAGAGAGCCACCGCCAAATCTTTCGGGTTATGGAACTGATCCCAATCCCGCTCTTGGGTGAACGCATCTATCTCCCGCATCAACTCTTTAATCTCATTCGACATGTCCTTGCTATTATCGGATAAACTCATAAAACGCCTAGGTCAAAGATACTAAACTTTATCGGAAGACCGAATACACAAGCACATTCTACCTATCAGACTCATGCCTATGTTTTCTTAAGTTTATCCTTTTTTCCTATTTTTGTGTTACTATCACTAGCATATCATGTTTTACCAAGAACTTCAACGGTTTATTGACCAGGCCAATTTAGGAGTCAGTCAAAAACGAGACTACATTAAAGATTACAAGGGGCTTAAAGTTAAGGTTGGATTCGGTATCGGACGATTCCCTAAAGTTCCGTGGATTTCTTTTTTAGCCGAAGGACAAAGTACCAGCAAAGGTATCTACCCTGTTTATCTCTATTATAAGAAAGAGAAAATACTCATTCTAGCCTATGGTGTAAGTGAGACTGAAAAACCCGAAAAAGAGTGGAATCTTCCAGCATTTACTTCGACTGTTAAAGAATATTTCAGGAATAATGGTCTAGGATTGCCATATAGATATGGAGACTCTTATGTATTTAAAGCATACAATCTCAAGACTTCGCATATTGATGACAAATTTGATCAAGACCTAGATCAGTTTTTAGATAATTATTCAATAACATTATCTACTCACGAAACCACACAAATGGGAATCCGCAAGTTAAAAGAACCATCCTTTCAAAAGATATTTTTTGGCGCACCGGGAAGTGGCAAATCTCATATTGTCAATGAGCTTGCTAAAGAGTTAAAGCCCCTTGTTTATCGTACGACTTTCCATCCCGACTCCGATTATGCGTCATTCGTCGGATCTTATAAGCCGAAAAAGATTGACAATAGATTAACGTATGAATTTGTCCCTCAAGTATTCACTAATGCATATATAGCAGCATGGAAAGATCATTCCAAACAAGTTTGGCTTGTGATTGAAGAAATAAATCGTGGCAATTGCGCACAGATATTTGGAGATCTTTTTCAATTGCTCGATAGAGACGAGAACGGAAAATCCGAGTATAGCATTAAGGCAGATACAGATCTTAAGGACTTCCTTGAGAGCGATAAAGGACTCGGAAATGGGAATGATGGCATTCGCGATGGCGAACTATGTTTACCTAACAATTTCCACATTATCGCCACTATGAACACCTCAGATCAGTCTCTTTTCCCTATGGACAGTGCTTTCAAACGCCGCTGGAACTGGGAATACGTCCCCATAAGAACAGACGACTCTGTTAGTTCGAAACACTTTGAAATAGACATCGATGGCGCCATTTTTAATTGGCATGATTTCTTGCGTGCAGTTAATAAAAAGATAGCAAAAGTTAGCGAGTCCGAAGATAAACAGATGGGCTCTTTCTTTATTAAAAACAGCATTAACAAAGAGGAGTTTAAAAGTAAGGTTATGTTCTATCTGTGGAGCGAAGTGTGCAAGGACGAGTATAAACATAACAGCTTCTTTAAATATACTGATAACGGTGAGCTTATTGAATTCTCTTTTAATGACCTGTATCCAGACGGAGGAGATATTTTAAAGAAATTTATCCCTCAACTCATTGAATCAGAGAAGGAGAAATAATACCTACCGATGAGAATCTTGTTTGAAGGATACCCTTATCCATTTGCTGTCATTAAAGGATTAGAGTTAAGTCCTTACTTCTTTCAATGCAAGAATAATCAAGAGGCCCAGTTTCCCTATGTGGGTTATTTCTATTCTCAAGCTATTGACGACTCTGTATTTATTCTTCCAAAGGTCTTTCTGTGGGGAGGGATCAACCCCCTGCATCCTGAGATAGGTGAACACTGTTGGGCTTTTGGGAAATGGGATCCAATAGAAATCATTAATATTCAATCCAATAACAATCCCTTAAAGGAGGAAGGGTACGATCGGCTTATATTTGATTTGTCCACCTGGCTATACCAAGCAATACAGCGGTATAATAAACGGAATCCTTTTAGCCAGATTATTGAAAATGCGAAGATACAAAACGTTATTTCGAATAAAGGAGAGTCTTCTGACACATTCATCGATATTATCTTGTCCTTGATACGGTTCCACGAAAACCACAAGCAACTATTTACATACATATCAATTATAAACTCCACTGGAAATAATAAAATTCATTGGGGAAAAACTATCTCGAAAATCCGGCCGATTATCAATGATGAAGAACCGTTTTATTCATCATTTAAAAACAAAAACAAGATTGTCAATTTCGATGAAGAACTAATTGTTTTGTTCTATTCAGTCTTAGGTTGGCTAAAAGAAAAGTATTCTTTCCAGGTCAAGACTAATTTGAACTATCCTGTAGTTTCGCCGAGGATGATTGAATCAATGATAGAATCCCGCCGCGGAACGAGGTTGCTTCGATCTATTCGAAAGAAATACTTCACCGATGATTTGGTCGCTCTTTGGAAGTTGCTTTATGTGTTCTTTGAGAAAGCAGAAGCGATCGCTAATCACAGTTACCATGAAGAGGCTCTACTTGTTCATAGTTTCAATATGGTCTTTGAAGATATGGTTGATTCTTTGATAAGCGATAAGGCGCCTGCAACGGTAGACCTTAAATCGAATAAAGATGACAAAAGAATCGACCATATTTATAAAGACAGTTCTCTAATTGATTCGGATTTAATTTACTATATCGCCGACAGTAAATATTACAAGGAAACCGCTGATATTCAGGGGACTTCGCTCTATAAGCAATACACATATGCTCGAAATATAATTCAGTATAATATTGATATTTTCAATAAACAGGATCACTCCGGGACTTTATCACGATCGGAAAAGGAAACTATAGAAGGAGTTAGGTATAGAGATCCTTTAACTGAAGGATATAATGTCACACCTAATTTTTTCATAAGAGGATCGGTTGATCCAGAAGACATCAGGGGTGGTAAAGCGGATTTTAATAACCCTCGTCTTACTCCCGAATGCGACCCAAATGATCAACATAAAGAATTCCTACAAATCAACAAACATTTTGAGAATCGACTATTTGACAGGGACACACTCATCTTGAAATCATACAATGTTAGTTTCTTATTTGTTTTATGCGCTTATGTGTTGCAAAACGACAACAAATCATTCAAAGAAAAAGTAAAGAGAACATTTAGGACTAATCTAATAAAGGCTTTTAATAGTACCTATGACTTTTACATGGTAAAACCATTTGGTTTACCAGTTGAAGATTTTGTTCACAAATACTTTAAGATTCTTATAGGTAAAATATACCGTTCTTCAGATAATGAGGAAAGCCTATGGCTTGCACTGGAAAAGAAAATGAAAAATGAAAATAACGCATTGCTTGATTTGATACGAGTCGATTCCTCAATAACACATACGGAGTTATTATAAACGGCCATCCGAAAGCGCAATATGTAACCGCAATGATTTTACCTAATATCAATGTTTTTGCAGAAGAGCAAGCCTGCTTTTACAAAGGCCGCCGCTATTATGTTCGCGACAATGGTGCCGTGTATCGTCGATGCAAGGAAGATGGAAAGCCTCGCAAATGGGATGAGGAATGGACTTTCGGCAAATTCGACCCAAGCACGGGTTATATGCTTATCGGGCAGGAACGTGTTCATAGAATCGTCTGCACGGCTTACCACGGTGAACCTGTTGGGGATAGGAATGTAGCCGACCATATCGATACTAACCGATGCAACAATCGCCCAGAAAACCTTCGTTGGGTGACAAAACTGGAAAACACCCTCAATAATCCCATCACGCGTGCCAAAGTTGAACTCATATGCGGTTCCATTGAAGCCTTTCTTAAGAATCCAAGTTTGCTCTATGGCCACGAATCCGAGAATCCAAACTTTACTTGGATGCGTGCCGTTACCAAGGAAGAAGCACAGAGGTCGTTGAAACGATGGGAAGAGTGGGTGGCCAAGCCAAAAGAAGAACGAAAACCCAAAGGAGAAGGGGTGGGAGCATGGATCTACGAAAAAGATAAACAAATTGTAGAAAACAAGCCCGGTAGGCAGTTCCAATATGCCGGACCGTACAAGTCCTATGCAGAACATATGGCGGCTGTCGAAAAAATGTTTCACTTAGAGTATGAAGAACAGATAGGACTGAAAGACTCTCTGACACCAGGCGCCAAGCAATTGGAATGGAAAACGCCCACCGAATTCCCTCAGATTCCCAAAGAGATTTCTTCTACGCCCCTTCAGGATTATTTGAGCCGTCTTTCAAAAGGCGTTATTTATTGCCGAAATCAATATGGTGATTCCCCTGTATATGATGCAGCATTGGCTGAAGATGGAAGTCATCTTGCCGTAGTCACGGAGATTCCAGGAGTAACTAATTATGCTTTATCCGAGGTAACCTTCGAAAATAGATCATTTATACATAAAAGCATTCGTACCTTCTTTACTGAGGAAGGTGCTCAAAAGTGTTTTACACTTTCCCTCGGTCGAGAATGGACTGGTGGCGATGTGATGGAGGACTTTTGTTAGTTATTGCACAAAAACTTTCCTTCTCCGAAAGGTGCCAACCTGCGAGCCCCTTTTTTAGTTCAAATATTCGTTGTTTGGGATACTATCCGACTCCGAGAATCGCAACTACCTCTCCAAAAACTCCTTTATGATCCCGATGGCTTCTTGCTGGACTTCGCCGCGGAAACCGTGGCCAGCGCCAGGCATCACCTTGAATGAGGAGTTCTTGTAGGCCTCGTGGGCTTTCTCCGAATAAGAAATCGGCACAAGGCGGTCACTGTCGCCGTGGATAATCTGAACCGGACCTGTGTACTTGGATATTCTTCCATAGACATCCAGGTCGTACAGACCTTCGACATAAGCCCTTCCAAACTGCATCCCGAAGGAATTGACAACCTCGGGCATATCCGTGATTTTAGAGTACTTAGTGACCCAGTCGTCCTTGATGCACAGGGCCGGATAGATAAGGACGAGCCTCTCGACTTTGTCGGGATTGTCACCGGCATAAAGGGCCGACACCATGCCGCCTTGACTTATTCCAAGCAAGGTGACCTTCCCCTTCTTTATTCCCTTAATATTCTTTAATCCCTCGATGACAGCCCCAAGGTCATCCTCTTCCGAGAATATCGACATGTCCGAAGTCTTGCCGTCGGACTTGCTGGCCCTGCCTCCACCGCAGAAGTCATAGCAATAGACGGCATAGCCGAGCTTGACGAGAGGACTCCATATATCTTCTGCTCACCTTTGCTGAACCAGAGTTCCTCCTGTGAGAATGAATCCACGTTGGCGGCTTTTCTGACAGAGGCGCAACCGCCAAGCGAGAATAAAGCCGCCAGGATAATGATAATCGTCGTTAACTTTTTCACAGCGATCTGAATATACGAGTGTTCAGAACAAATATACGACAATAGAATCTATCCTTGCCCCAGCATCAAGAGTCTCTCTGGAGAAACGTCTCCGAATAAACCCAAATCGCTCAGGAGCCCAGGTATTTTTGGTCATGTATCTGATAATGTGTACATTTGGCTCACACAATCCTACTTTACGTTTAATTGTTATAGCAACTTCCTTATAATGGAACAGGATATGAAACAAGATTACCTCGCACCCACCACACTGGTCTTCGAGGTGGTGCAAGAAGGCGTAATCTGCCAGAGCGGAGGCGTAGGAACAAACGGTTCACCCACATTCAACGGGTTCAATTCAGAAGAAGAGTGGTAGGAGGAAGTGGCTATGAAAAAGTATTTGATTATTATGCTTGCGGCCATTGCCGCACTGGTCTCCTGCGGAAAGGAAATCCTTGATCAAGAGAACCGGAATGAAACCATTCAGACAGTCCCCGTCACTTTCAACCTCACCGCCAACCATCCTGATGCGACCAGGGCCGTCAAGAGTGGCTGGGAATCAGGCGACGCCATATTCGTGTTCTTCACCGGAGCAGCTGCCCCGAAACACTTGAAGATGAGTTTCGACGGCTCGGCATGGACCTCGGCTGAATACAATGGCTCAACCCAGACTGCCGGTGCCCTTGGCCTCAAAAATGGCGACACAGGCACGATGCGGGCGGTTTTCCTGCCCTTCGGCAGCGACGCCACGGTGTCGGCCGACGGCACCAGTTTCACCTTCAGCACCACCTACCACGCCTACTACCTCACGGCTACACTTTCGTACACCGTCACCGATAATGAGGTGAGCGGAGCATTCAACATGGTGATTCCCGATGACTATGTTCAGTTCTTCATAGAGGATGCGGCGGCCACCGATGGTGGTTATACCCTCGGCACCGATGCCGTCATCCCCGTTGGCGTGGTTTCCGTCACCGCCGACGGCAGCATCACCGAGACCAGCGACAAGGCGGCTGGTGACGACATGACCGGCTACGCCTATGATAACGGAACTGACCCTAAAGGTTTTATTTTCAGCGGGAAACTGGTGAGTGGTTATCGGTCCGCTTCTTACAACAGAAGAACCCGTACGACCGAATATGCCACGGACTATTATTTGGCCAAGACCAAGACAGAAGACGGAAGCCGGGCCGATTGTTTTATTCAGGGGAAAACCTTGGTAAGTCACAGCGCAGTCAAGCTTCCAGCCAATGTGAACAGCAAGTGGCAGGCTGTCGGAAGCGGAATCTACTATGAATTAAAGCATATTGTTGATGCTGGTATGCCTTGGGAGGCGGAGATATCCTTGGGCAAGTGGTACACCTGCAATTACGGCTGTACTGTACCCGAACAACTCGGTACGCTCTACACATTCGATGACGCCAATGCTCTGACGGGAATCACCCTGCCGACGGTAGCCCAATTCGAGGTGATCAGTACTACAGGCCATACGGACTGGATCTGGTTGTCAGTCCACGGTCAGGTCGGAATGGTGGTCAAGGCCTCAAACGCCTTTTTGTTCCTACCTGCGAATAATGTTCGTACAGGTAACGGCTACTATTGGTCCTCCACAAGGGACAATGGGGGTTTTACGAGCCTCTTGTGCGTCAGTGAAGATGGCTTTTATGGCTTGTACTTCGAGAACCGGTCAATGCCGTCCGCCGTGCGTCCCTTTCAGAATTAAAAAAGCCAACCGCTTTCCTTATTTCTCCCCGATCCTTCCCGTATAGGCGTCCACGTCGGATGAATTGAAGGGCTGGGCGAAGAACTTCTGGGCGGCCTCCTCCATGGCACCAGACCACGGCTGGGGGCCTCCGGCGCTCTGGATGACCCAAAGCTTGAGCTCCTTCTTGTGCCAGTTGACTTTGCAGTTGGTTCCCCATGCGCCACCGTGGCCGAACCAGGCGTCCTCGCTGTCCTCTTTCGGGGCTGTCAGACCGAGGGAATATCCGCCCATCTCAGCAGGCCTCGTCGTCACAGCGAGGATGGATTTGACGGTCTCTTCCTTCAATATGCGAACGCCGTTGTCTCCCACGCCGAGGTTCATCAGCATCTTGTAGAATTTCAGCTGGTCATTGGCGGTAGTCCACAGGCCCGCACCCGCCGAAGCGAACACATGGGAATCGTTGTAGGGACGCTGCTCCCAGCCCATTTCCTCACGCCATTCGGCGGGAGCGTTATCCTTATATTCATAGAGCTCTATCTTCTTCTTTATCTGCTTGTTGGTGGGCCAGAACCATGAGGATTTCATGCCCAGCGGATCCAGGACCTCCTTCTTGAGGTACTGCTCCCACTTCATCCCGGTGATGGCCTCGACGACCGCCGCGCCGATGTCTATTCCCGTATTGGAATATAACTCCTTCGTGCCCGGCTCAAACATCAAGGGAGAGGCCGCGGCTATGGACGCCACCTGACGGATAGGGGCTCCGCCTGACCATCCGCCTCCTTTAACGTCCGAACGTTTGGCACTAACCTCAAACGGGAAACCTCCGGTGTGGTTAAGTACCATCCTCACAGTCAGCACGTTCTTGGCTTTGTGCAGGGTTTTGACGCCATCTTTCTCCTCATCCAGCACCCAAAGCTCCTTGAACTCGGGAAGGTACTTCGACACGGGATCGTCCAGTGAGAGCTTGCCTTCCTCGACCAGCTTGGCTATGGTCACTCCGCAGAATCCCTTGGTCTGGGAGCATTGCATGAAAGCGTTGTCCATCTTGATAGGGCGCTTGGCGGCCACGTCGGCATAGCCCACGCAGCAGGTCTCCTGGACTCCGTCCTTGTAGAAAACGCTGATGGCTCCGGCCAGCTGGCCATTGTCGACATAAGGCTGAAGGACGTCCTTGGCATAAGTGGTCTTGGAATTCTTCTGGGCCTGCGCAGGCATCATGAGACAGAATGACGCCGCCAAGATGACGAGAATAGACGTTAACTTTTTCATGGCGATTAGTTCGTATTTGTGATTAGTACAAAGATATAAAAAAACGCCACACTTTCGTGCGGCGTTACCTGACTTATAGCGATGTGCGGAAGGGACGAGATTCGAACTCGTGGTACGGTTACCCGTACGACAGTTTAGCAAACTGTTGGTTTCAGCCACTCACCCACCCTTCCAGTGGTCTCGGCCGAAAGGTTTTGTCAAACCGTTCATTTAAGTCGGGACTGCAAAGATACAAATAAAAATGATTTTGCAAAATGTCTCGGTATTTCACTCACTGTTTTTCAGAGAAGATGACTATATTTGTTAAACAATATTGATTACCGTGGTGCCACGAGCCCACAATGCGATATAGGAGGTCGCTCCTGTATCGCTGTTTTGTTATTATAAATAACCTATTATTTGAGAATGAGGCGATGGATAGTGAATGGATTGATTCTCATAAAGAATTATTAAACTATGGGAATACTCTTAAAGGGAACCCACTTACAATTCAGTTCTCCAATGTCATAGAAGGGATACTTGAAATCACTAAGGGTGACATAAAGACAATCGCGTTCAAAAATATCCCAAACGCAGACTTTAATAAGAAGAAGAATCAGCTCGCACTTGACATTCCTGGGTTTATTATGTCGTCTACTTATTTGGGATGGTCAGAGACTGTTCCTGGAAAACATCCAGAAGCGGCATTATTCGTTTACTTCCATAAAACAGAAAAAAAGGACTTTATCCTGTGTCTCAGAAAGATGAAGTCTAACCTCCACTATAAGCCTTATGCAATCATCAGCATGGAAAAACTATTAATTGATTTAGAGGGCCGCATCATACATAAAGAAAAACCGGATCAATAGTTTGCTAGACCCGATAACGGCGCTACTCTACTAAAGATCCGGTTCCTGCCGCAAAGATACAAAAAAGATTCTATTTCTCAGTGCCGACGATATATTTCGCACCGGGGAGGAAGGAAAGAAGCTTCACCGCCACGGCGATGCAGATGAAGGACAAAATGGCGATAGCCGGGATGGCGAGCCCTACGGGAATCGAAGGGTTAGCCCTGTCGCCTCCGATGATCCAAGTCGCGATCGGAGCCAGGAAGAACATGTGCGCCAGATACATCCCGAAGGTGAGCTTGGCTATGCCCGTGACTGGCTTCTGGACCTTTTCGGGCACATTCTCTATGCATGAGAAAAGCAGGAAGGCGCCGAAGGTGGCGAGCAGCACGTTAGGGGTGCAGAATGACCAACCCCACTCGATGTCCGGAGTCGGAATAATCTGCCCAGGGACTCCCTTCCACCAGAAAGACCAGCCAGTGAAAGCGGCTCCCACGAGGAAGCATAACACACCGATAATCAACTTTTTCCGGCGATCCCAATCAAGATGTACACGGATAAAATGGGCAAGCACGAGGTAGCCAAGGTAGCCTGAGCAATACCAGAATGCGCCATATTCATTCCAGAAACACTCGCCCCAAAGCTCCGGGCTGACAAACCGGTGAAGCCAGGGGATAAAAGTAGTGAAGGCGAATAGCCCGATGAATATCAATTCTTCCTTGGCGGAGGCCTTCTCCAGCCACGGCGAGACCACCGGGATAATCAAGTACAGGCTGATAAGAGGATACATGAACCAGAGATGCCCGGCCATCGAGGGGAAGTTGAAAGGAAGGAGTTTAAGGTCGGCGAGAGACTGCTCCCAAGTCATTCCGCCCCAAAGCAGAGGCAGGAATGTATAGAGCAGAAGGAAGGTCACAAAGGGCGGGAGGATCCTCCCGAAACGCCTCTTGTAGAACGATCCCATGGTCTGGCCCGGCTTCAAGGGGACGAGCAGGAAGGCCGAGACTATCATGAATAGCGGAACCGCCGTCCTGGCGACAAAACCATCGTAGAAGGCCACCCAAAAGCGGTTACTCTCGTTAGCGAGCATGGAGACGTTACCGGCGAGCCCGGAAGAGTCTGCGCCATAGAAATTCTCACTCGCATGGACGAACATGACCATCAGGCACGCCACGACCCTGATCCAGTCGATAAACTCGATTCTCTTATTCATAGCTTGACGCCAGAGCCGAAGACTTTCGCCGCGAGTTTCTCCAGTTCCTCAGCAGGTCCTTCAAGATGGAAGGTGAACTGGGTGTGGGTGAGGCTCTCTCCGGGGGCGAGAGCTGCGCCGGGCGAGGAGGTCTCGATCTCGTAGAAGGGTCCCATCACGACTCCGGTCTCGGTGGGACCGTCGTTGTAGGAGTTAATCACATCGCCACCAAAGTTGTCTTCCTGAGGCCCCCATTGGGAGTTGACATAGTCATTAACTCCTTGAGGGATAGTGTATTTAAGAATATTCAAGACGCCGGCCTTGGGGTCGAAACTGCCGCAAAGATCCTTGGCGCTCCCGGAGGGGAGGCCGATCTTAGCCCGATACTTTCCGTCAATCTTGAAATAGACGAAACCGTCCTTCACCTCAAGCCTGTCGGCAGGGACTGTCCCGAAATAGTCATCCTTGACCACCTTGCCTTCATATGTCTGATTATAAGGGATAAACACGACGGTAGAGGGGGTCGGGGGATACATCCCGAGCAGCCATACTGAAGGCATGCCGGTCTCTTTGTTCCAGGATCCGGCGCCGAGGTTCTTGATGGTGTTGGCGGTGCAATATGCCACCGGACTGACTCCAGCGGGCAGTTCTATTCCCAGAACCTTCTCAACCTCAGAGCGATCCAGAAGCCTGACCGACCTTCGCACTCCGATGTGGAACTCCACTCCCGACGCGTTGGTCAACGTCGCTTCTTTGGTGAATACGGCCTCGGACTCCGACGATGACTCAACCTCAAAGGGTTCCGAGTCGATGAACGCCGGCACGTCCCAGTTGGCGTAGACCTGCTCAGCCCCCGGCTTGAAATACCATGAGAAGGGACCGCCCTCCGGGCCGATCCAGAAGCGCTCCTCCCCTCCGAAGGGGTTGAACTGAGGGTTGGCGAAACCTGCGGCGACCGCCTTGTGGTTGATCCAGCCGAAGGTGGGGCCACCCAGCCCTCTGGTTGTTGAAGTCATGACCCGTCCCTGATAAGCCGGGACAAGGAGCACTCTCGCCTGGCCGTCAGGGCTAGTCAACTCCAGCGTCCCGACTCCATTGGCGGCGAAGAAATCTTTGTCGTAACCGTATGTTCCCATATCATAAGATTTGTCGCAGGCCGCGGCTCCCAAAAGGAGCAGTCCCGCGAGGATGATTGTAAAGTGTCTTCTCATATTAACAAAAATAGCGATTAATCTCGGAAAGCGGCAAAAAAACACTAACTTTAAGGCTATGGAACGAATTCTAAGGCATATTTTGATAGCGGCCGCCGTCCTCTCCCTCGCCGCTCCGTCCCGCGCCCAGGACACTCCCAACCGCCATTCGGTTCCCGGCCAGAGGTATTTGAAGGAATATTGGGGACAATCCGAACTGTACCTCCAGCACCAGGCTTATTATATGCTTGACTTGGCCGAGAAGGCATTGAACGAGAATCCCCCGTCTTTGAAGATCGGCCGGGAGCGTGAGATGGCCTTGCTGATGGTGGACGCTGTGACCCATGAGCCGGCCCCGATCGAGAACCCCGCCGTGCTGGACTTCCTATCAAGGAGAATGACCCGGGTCCTGGACGATCTCGACAAGCCGATCAAGGGCCGGAAGTCGCTTAGGATCTATAAGTTATACAACTGCGGGACACTATTCCGCACAAAGGATATGACAGTGGCTGTCGACCTCAACGGACGTGATGGGACACTCATTCCGGACGAGATCATGAGCCAGATTGTGGACCATATCGACATCCTTTTCTACACCCACAATCATAGTGACCATATCGACCACCACGTCAGGGACTTTTGCCACAGGAAAGGAGTTCCCATATTCGCCACTGACGAGATATTCATGAACGACATCCAAGTCAACCACGTCCGTCCAGAAGAGCCTGAGGCTTTCGACGTCGAGCTCCCTAAGGGGACCATCACCGTCAACGTCCTTCCCGGCCACCAGGATGAGGTGAATAACAACATCTGGATCGTGACGCTCCCGAACGGAAAGGTGATAGGCGCCACCGGAGACCAGTGGAAGAGAGACGGGAGTGATCTGGAGTGGATGAGGAATATTCATGAGAGACTCCCCCGGATCGACGTCCTGGCGATGGATTGCTGGATCCACGACTTCGACGAACATGTGGCGGCTCTCAATCCCCGCCTTCTGATCTCACAGCACGAGAATGAGATCGGCGCCCACGGCATAGACCACCGGGAGGCGAATTGGATGACCATATTCAAGAACACCACTGTCAATCAAAGCCTTGTCCCCTGGGTTCTCATGACTTGGGGTGAATGGTTTGACTACAAGTAAATTATCGACGCCCTTGACCGCATAGCAAAAGCGTTTGCAAGATGAGAAAAATTCTGATTGTTTTAGCCGCTCTAGCGGTATCTAATTGCGAAATGACCTTTTACTCCAAGAAGCAATCGAAGGATTGGCTTATTGATGGGAGCGCTTTTGTCTCAAAGGTCGAACAGTCTTCCGACGGGAAAGACATCACTCTCACCAACGGCCTGGTCAGCAGGGTGTTCCGGATGACTCCCAACCTCGCGACCACGAATATCTACAACAACATGACCGGCGAGTCTATGGTCCGCACCGCATGCCCGGAGGGAACCGTGACGATCAACGGGAAAGATTACTCCCTCGGAGGTCTTGAAGGCATCGAGGAATATGCCTATTTGAGAAACGAGTGGCTCGATGGGTTCACCGCCATCCCGAACTCATTTAAAGTCACCGGCTTCCGTGTGGAAGAGCTGAAGAAAAGGATGGAGTGGAACCGGAAGCGCTGGGCCCTTATCAAGGACTGGGACCCTAAAGGCAAAGAGCTGATATTCACCCTTGAAGGCCCGGAAGAATTGAAAGGAGTCAAGGTGGAGCTCCACTATGAGATTTACGACGGAGCGCCGATCATAGGCAAATGGCTGGACGTGTTAAATGAGAGCGAAGCCCCGATTAATCTGGACAAATTCACCCTCGAGGAGCTTGCCCTCGTTGAATATGAGACAAATGTCGATCATATTCCCGCATCGCCGGATGAGAGGAAAATCCATGTTGAGAGCGACTTCGCCCAGGTTTCCTGCGGCACCACATATTGGGAGACTGATCCCCGCTACACGACCCAGGTCAACTATAGCCTCAAAACCCCATGCTTGCTCATCTCAAGGTTGCCCTACGGCCCTGACGAGACCATTGTCCCAGGCGGGTCTTTCGAATCCTACCGCAACTGGCTGATGCCTTATGATAGCGAAGACAGGGAAAGGAAAGGCTTGGCACTCAAGCGTTTCCGCACCACGCTCGCCCCTTGGACCACTGAAAACCCCATATTCCTTCACTGCACCACGACCAAGCCCGAAGAGCTGAAAATCGCCATCGACCAATGCGCCGATACGGGCTACGAGATGGTGATCCTGAGCTTCGGCTCCGGGCTCAACATGGAGGATGAGAGCGAGGAGAACATCGCCAAATTCAAGGAATATGTCGACTATGCCCACTCAAAGGGCCTTGAGATCGGCGGCTACTCCCTGCTGGCGAGCCGCTGGATCAGCGACGATGTGGACATCATCAATCCTGAGACAGGGAAGCGTGGCGGCATGACGTTCGGCAGTTCCCCGTGTTTGTCGAGCGAATGGGGACATGAATATTTCCGGAAGATCAAGAGCTTCTTCGAGAGAACCGGGATGGACTTTTTCGAGCATGACGGCTCCTATTCAGGAGACCCTTGCGCCTCCACTTCTCACGCCTTCCACAAAGGCCTCGAGGACTCTCAATGGAAGCAGAGAAAGATGCTTGAGGACCTCTACAGGTGGATGAGGGCCAAGGATATATACACCAACGTCCCTGACGACGGCACCCTGCTGATCGGCTCCACCAAGGGTTTCATCGGCTACCGTGAGGTCAACTGGTCATTACCCAGGGCGAGGCAGATAATCCTCGGGAGGCAGAACATCTATGACGGCACCTGGAAAAAAGTCCCCACGGCGAGCTGGACCTTCACTCCCCTGGTACAATACCAAGGTGGCGGGGACGCTGCGACCTTGGAGCCTTTGGACGAGCATCTTGACGCGTACAAGGCCCACATGATCCAGAACTACGGATCTGGAGTCCAGTCCTGCTACCGCGGATTCCGTCTCTACGACACTGAGAGGACAAAGGAGGCCGTGATCGAGGTGATCAATTGGTATAAAGCCCACCGGGACATCCTCTGCAGCGACCTCATTCACCTTCGCCGGCCCGACGGGCGTGACTGGGACGGGATCATGCATGTCAATCCAAGCCTTGAGGAAAAGGGCTTCGCGATGCTGTACAACCCCACCGGGGAGGACATCACCCGCACGATCAGCCTTCCTCTCTACTACACAGGACTCAGCAAAAAGGCGAGAATCTCCGAGCGGGGCGGCAAGCCTTATAAGGTCCGCCTCGACAGGGAATATAACGCCGAGATCACAGTCACCATCCCTGCCAACGGCTACACCTGGCTGGTGATTAAGTAGCTGAACTTTAATTATTTCCACATGGCTATAAAACAATTATTCCGACCTCTTTTCTCAATAACTCTCGCCGGCCTCCTTTTCACGGCTTGCGGCGAGGTCTCCGCTCCGGAGCCTTACGGGCCACTGCCCTCTCCCCAGCAGGTTGAATGGCAGAAAATGGAGATGAATTTCCTGGTGTGTTTCGGGCCGAACACCTTCACCGGAATGGAATGGGGGCTCGGCACTGAGGCCGAGGATATATTCAATCCCTCTGATCTTGATTGTGGCCAGTGGGCATCCATCGCCAAGGAAGCCGGATTCAAGGGCTTGATCATAGTCGCGAAACATCACGACGGATTCTGCCTCTGGCCCAACCCGGAGAGCACTCACACGGTGGCCCGGAGCCCCTGGAAAGACGGTAAGGGGGATGTGCTGAAGGAACTCTCGGATGCCTGCGCCGCTGAAGGACTTAAGTTCGGGGTATATATATCCCCATGGGACAGGAACGACCCCCATTACGGCACGCCTGAGTATAACGACGTCTATGTCAAGACTTTGGAAAGCGCGCTGGACGGCCGCTACGGAGAAGTGTTCGAGGAATGGTTCGACGGGGCTTGCGGCGAAGGACCGAACGGCAAAAAGCAGGTTTATGACTGGCCGCGGTTCCACGAGACTGTCTTGGAATATCAGCCTAAAGCCGTGATGTTCAGCGATGTAGGGCCAGGTTGCCGTTGGGTAGGGAACGAGAGCGGAATCGCCGGAAGGACAAACTGGAGCGCCTTCTCTCCAGAGGGCTTCACGGCTGGTGCGGGCGCGCCTCCAACAGACACCCTACAGACCGGCAATGTCCACGGAAACGCCTGGGTACCAGCGGAAACCGATGTCCCTCTCCGTCCCGGATGGTTCTGGAGGGAAAGTGAGAATGACAAGGTCAAATCCCTGAGGGATCTTGTGAATATCTATTACACCAGCGTCGGGCGCAATTCCCTCCTGCTTCTCGGAATAGCTCCGGACGTCACGGGGCACATCCATCCCGCGGACTCCGCCCGGTTGATTGAATTCGGCTTCGCATTGAAGGAGATATTCAAGAACGACCTCGCCATAGGGGCCAAGGTCAAGGCGTCATCCACCCGTGGCCGGGGCTTCGGGGCAGGGAATATCGTTGACGGGGAATATGACTCCTACTGGGCAGCACCGGACGGTGTCACTGAGGCCTCCCTGACTTTCGACCTCGGGACTGCGAAGACTTTCAATCGGATTCTACTTCAGGAATATATTCCCTTAGGACAAAGGGTTAAGGCATTCACCATTGAGGCCTTGTCTCCTTCCGGGGAATGGGAGGAGATCGCCTCGGAGACCACCATCGGCTTCAAGAGGATAGTCCCCGTGGAAACCATCACCACCTCAAAGGTCAGGGTCAGCGTCTCCTCCTACGCCCCACCCCTCCTCAACGGCTTCGGCCTCTTCCTGGATAATATCTAGGAATCCACTTGTGGGTATAAAAATTTATACCTACATTTGTCCTGAAAACTTAATTCTAAACTTGCTATGCCCACTATTATATTTTTGTTTGGCCTCCGCTTCTTCTTTTATTCTGAAGAACACTTGCCTATTCATATTCATGTGCAGAATGGTGACGGAAGGGCCAAGATTATGGTTGAGACAGGAGAAATCGCTGAAAACAACGGCATTAAACCGAAAGACATCAAAAAGGCAACCGAAATTGTAGATCAGTATCGGGATGATATCATCAAAGCCTGGAATGAGTATTTCGATGAATAGCAGTAGTTCATGAACGTGACAATAGTTAAAGTGTGGTTTAAAGATGGGCGCATTTTAGTCCAGACTGACGACGGGGTGATCCTCAGTCGCCCGCTGGAAGCGTTTCCAGCCTTGCTTGATGCCACTCCAGAGCAGCGGAACCATTTTGAGATAGGGCTTTACGGGGACGACATTCGCTGGGAGGAACTTGATGAAGACATCCACCTCACAAGTTTCCTGGAGAAAGCGGAGCCAGACCCAGATAATGAAATCGCAACTATATTCAAGCGCTTCCCTCAACTAAACGTTTCTGAGATGGCTCGTACAATTGGCATTAACAAGAGTCTGTTATCACGGTATATTTACGGAATAAAAAAACCTTCTCCATCGAGGAAAGGGCAGATACTGGAAGCCATCCGTCAGCTTGGCAGAGAAATGGCTTCTATTTGATGGCTTCGGAGTTGTATAATACTGAGGAAATCTCTATATTCACGACTGATAAATCCCTTTAAGACAATGAGATTACCACGCTTGATCGCAATAGCGGCGCTGCTGCTTCCGCTATCTCTCTCCGCACAGTCCATATTCATTGAGGCGGAAGGGTTCTCCGACCTTGGAGGCTGGACGAACGACAATCAGTCCATGATGCAGATGGGGTCACCCTACATCATCGCCCATGGCCTTGGGCGGCCGGTGGCTGACGCCACAACCAGTGTCAACGCCCCTTCTGAAGGGACCTACCACCTCTGGGTCCGCACCCGCGACTGGACCAAGACCTGGGGCAGGACGGAGAGTCCGGGACGCTTCCAGGTGATCATCAACGGGAAGCCTTCAGAAGCCGTATTCGGCACAGAATCGGAGGAATGGGCATGGCAAGACGGCGGGCAAGTAGAGTTGTCTAAAGGTGAGAACAAGATCGCCCTCCATGACCTGACCGGGTTCGAGGGTCGCTGCGACGCCATCTACCTGACAAAGGACTTAACCGCCCCGGCTCCGGATCCAGATGCTGCTTTCAGGCGTAAAGCGCTGGGGATCAAGAAACCTGTGAAAGCCGGCAAATACGACTTCGTTGTCGTCGGCGGAGGTATCGCGGGAATATGCGCAGCCATCACCGCCGCCCGGCTTGGCTGCAAGGTGGCCCTTGTACAGAACCGTCCCGTGCTGGGAGGTAACAACTCCTCTGAGATCAGGGTAGGCCTGTCCGGACTCATATACAAGGAGCCATATCCGCAACTCGGACGCTTGATGGATGAGATCGGCGGAATCGGCCACTGGACCAACCACGAGGCGCGGCAGAATCCCGACACACCTAGGAGCAAGCACATTCTTGATGTCTTGAAAAAGCATCCGGAGAAGATGATACACAATGCCGGACCGGCATCCAACTACGAGGATGACATGAAATTGGAAGCCGTTCTGAATGAGCCGAATATCACCTTATTCCTGAGCAAGCAGGCCATCTCTGCCAAGACCCGGGGCGGGAAGATCCGCTCGATTGTAGCAAAGGATATATTCACTAGCGAGGAGATTGTCCTGAAGGGCCGCCTGTTCGCTGACTGCACCGGTGACGCCAACCTCGGTTTCATGGCTGGGGCCGACTACCGGATGGGCCGTGAGAGCAAGGCTGAGACAGGCGAGACGCAGGCACCCGACCAGGCTGACATGCTGACTATGGGCACCTCCGTCCAGTGGTTCGCCTCAGACTGTGCGGGAGACGAGTTCCCGGAGTGCCCTTGGGCGATCCAGTTCACCGACTCGACTTGCATTCCGATCGTACAAGGCGACTGGGACTGGGAGACCGGACTCGGAAGGGACCAGGTCGAGGAGATCGAACGTATCAGGGACCATGGCCTCAGGGCTGTCTATGGCAACTGGGCCTACCTCAAAAACAGTCCAGAGCACAAAGAAGAGTTTAAAGATAAGCGGCTTGAGTGGGTGGCCGCCATCGGCGGCAAGCGTGAGTCACGCCGCCTGATGGGTGATGTGATACTGAAGGAGCAGGACATCACTGGCAATGTAGAGTACGATGATGCCTCATTCACCGCGACTTGGGGAATGGACCTTCACTATCCGAAGCCGGAGCCGGGAATGGAAGGTGAGGAGCCTTTCCGGGCCACCAGCGTCACCAAGCGTCATAACGAATATGCCGTGCCCTACAGGTGCCTGTATTCCAGGAATATAGACAACCTTATGATGGCCGGGCGCGACATAAGCGTGACCCATGCGGCACTCGGCACGATCAGGGTTATGCGTACCGGCGGAATGATGGGCGAGGTCGTGGGAATGGCGGCGTCCATCTGCAAGGACCATAGATGCTCTCCGAGAGGAGTTTATCAGAAGTATCTCGATGAGCTGAAAGCGCTCATGACAGCTGGTGTGCCTGACACCCACATCGTGCGCCCGAACAAGATCCAGCAAGACTGGGCCGAAGCGGAAATCGGCGTGTTGATCCATTTCGACATGCAAGTCTATGTCCCTGAGTATAACTGGAGAAACTACGGATCACACCCCGACGCAAGCGTGTTCAATCCCACCGAACTCGACACCGATCAATGGCTGGAGACTGCCTCTAAGCTTGGAGCTAAGTACGCCGTCCTGGTGGCCAAACACGGCAGCGGGTTCAGCCTCTGGCCGACCGAGGCACATGATTATAGCGTCAAAAACTGCCCCTGGAAAGACGGCAAGGGCGACATCGTGGCTGATTTCGTGGCATCATGCAAGAAATACGGAATCAAGCCCGGAATCTACGCCAACACCAATGCTAACGGCTATCTCCACACTGACAGGGGGATAACCAAGGAAGGTGGGCCTGTCTCTCAGGTTGAATATAACGCCGTGGTGGCAAAGCAGTTGACCGAGTTGTGGAGCAACTACGGAGAACTTTTCGAGATCTGGTTCGATGGCGGAGTCCTGACTCCCAAAGAGGGTGGAGCTGATGTGCTGCCTCTTGTCCAGAAACTGCAGCCGAATGCCATCGCTTTCCAAGGACCTTACGGCCATGAGAATCTCATCCGCTGGGTAGGAAATGAGCTCGGAACGGCTCCGGACCCTTGCTGGGCGACAGCCGACTCCACGACCAACTCCGACGGAGTGCTTGTCGTGGACGGGCTCAACGGCCGGCCCGACGCCCCGTTCTGGTGCCCTGGAGAGTCAGATTTCACTCTTCGCAGGCAGAGCTCTTTCGGAGGAGGATGGATGTGGCATGAAGGAGAGGATGACACATTGTATTCCCTTGATGAGCTCATGGAGAAATACGAGACCAGCGTAGGACGTAACACAAACATGCTGCTCGGACTTGTGATTGACCGCCGGGGCTTGATTCCCGACGCCGATGTCAAGCTGGTCGAGGAATATGGCGAGGCGATCCGCAAGAGCTATGGGACTCCGTTTGCCGAGACTAAGGGCAAGGGCTCCAAACTGGTTTTGAGCCTTCCTTCCTCAACTGTTGTCGACCGAGTCGTTCTTCAGGAGGAAATCTCTGAGGGTGAGCGGGTTCTGACCTGGCATCTGGAGGGTGTCAAAGCCGATGGCTCCACTGCCCCGCTCTGCTCCGGAACCAACATCGGTCACAAGCGCATCGCCCGCTTCGATCCTGTCGAAGTCTCCTCTTTGCAGCTAGTAATCGACAGTTATAAGAACGAACCCCTCATCAGGGAATTCGCCGTTTTTCAGAAGTAACTGAAACAGTGCAAGATACAAAAAATGGGTAGATTATTTGTCTACCCATTTTTCATAAAGTGTTATTAATCAAATATTACCGAAAAACGTCTTCTACTCTGCCACTGGCCTGATGTCGATGCCGAGCTCGTCGAGCTGGATCTGATCGATCTGTGACGGGGAGTCGATCATCACGTCGCGTCCCTGGTTGTTCTTCGGGAAAGCGATGAAGTCGCGGATGCTCTCCTTGCCGGCGAACAGGGTGCAGACCCTGTCGAATCCGAAGGCAAGACCTCCGTGAGGCGGGGCTCCGTACTGGAAAGCGTGGATGATGAAGCCGAACTTATATTCAGCCTCCTCAGGGCCTATTCCGAGAACCTCAAACATCCTCTTCTGGACGTCAGCATTGTGGATTCTTATGGAACCACCACCAAGTTCATTGCCGTTCAGAACGAAGTCGTAGGCGTTGGCGCAAACCCTTTCGAGATCCTCTTTCTTGTCGGAATAGAAAAGATCCATGTGCTCGGGTTTCGGGGCGGTGAAAGGATGGTGCATAGCGTAGAAACGGCCGTCCTCCTCGCTCCACTCAAGCAGCGGGAAGTCCACGATCCAAAGCGGAGCGAACACCTTGGGGTCCCTGAGGCCGAGCCTACCGCCCATCTCAAGACGCAGGACACCCAGCATAGTCTGGACCTTGCGCTTCTCCGGGCCACTCATCACGAACACGATGTCGCCGGTCTTCGCCTCGACAGCCTCGGCTATCGTCTGAAGTTGCTCGGGAGTGTAGAACTTATCGATAGAGGACTTGACAGTGCCGTCAGCGTTCAACTTGATGTAGATCAAGCCCTTGGCACCAACCTGAGGCCTCTTGACCCACTCGGTGATCTCGTCGATCTGCTTGCGGGTATATTCAGCGCCGCCGGGAACGGCAATCGCACCGACATAGGCGGCGTCATCAAGGACGGAGAATCCGTTGCCCTTGACCTTATCAGTGATCTCGTGGATGGTCATTCCGAAACGCACGTCAGGTTTGTCGGAGCCATATTTATCCATGGCATCGTACCAGCTCATTCTCGGGAGCGGGTCGGGAATATCCACGTTCAGGACATTCTTGAACAGGGTACGCATCATGCCTTCGAACATATTCAGGACATCTTCCTGCTCGACAAAGCTCATCTCGCAGTCGATCTGGGTGAACTCCGGCTGGCGGTCGGCCCTGAGGTCCTCGTCCCTGAAGCAGCGGACGATCTGGAAATACCTGTCGTAGCCGGCGACCATCAGCAGCTGCTTGAAGGTCTGAGGAGACTGTGGAAGGGCGTAGAACTGGCCTTGATTCATTCTGGAAGGGACCACGAAGTCGCGGGCTCCCTCGGGAGTTGACTTGATGAGATAAGGGGTCTCAATCTCCATGAAGTTCTTGGAATCAAGATAGTTCCGCACCTCGTGAGCCAGCCTGTGACGCAGAGCCAAAGCCTGCTGCAGGGGGTTCCTCCTAAGATCCAGATACCTGTACTTGGCTCTGATGTCCTCGCCTCCGTCGCTCTCGTCCTCAATGGTGAAGGGCGGGGTCACGGATTTGTTGAGAATATTAATGGACTCAAGTTTGATCTCGATGTCTCCGGTGGGCATCTTGGGGTTTTTGCTCTGGCGCTCAAGAACCTCTCCGACGGCCTGGATCACGAACTCTCTTCCGAGGGATGTGGCGGTCTCGACAAGGGCCGGATCAGCGTCGGCCTCAACCACCAGCTGGGTTATGCCATAACGGTCGCGGAGGTCTATGAAAGTCATTCCTCCGAGTTTCCTCGACCTCTGAACCCAACCGGCCAGGGTCACTTTCTGTCCTACGTTGGCGATACGAAGCTCGCCGCAAGTGTGGTCTCTGTACATATTGTTTTTGTTAATATTCCAACAAGTCTGCAAATTTAGCGATTTATGTCCAACTTTGATAGAAGAAAATGAGTTATCTTTGTGTCTATGGAAGTTAGAGCGAAGAAAGCCCTTGGGCAGCATTTCTTGACAGACCAGGATATCGCCCGCAGAATAGTCGGTGCCCTGCAGGGCTCCCCAGTCCTTGAGGTCGGCCCCGGCATGGGGGTGTTAACCCAATATCTCATCCCTCGTCTGGCGGACGGTGCCAATTCCGAGTTCGGGCGTCAGGCGTCAGGTCTGGCAAGTCCAGACCGTAGCCACCCTCGGCTCGTAAGAGGGAGGGGCCCGCTCGCTGAGCGAGTGGGAGGGGCCGAGCGAAGCGAGGAGTCTGGACTGACAGAGCCTGACGCCAGCAACATGTCAGAAATGTCAGAGCCACAACTCAAAGCCATCGAGATTGACAAGGAGAGTGTGGTGTATTTGAAGAAGCATTTTCCTGAACTGGGGGACGGACTGATTGAGGGGGATTTCCTGAAGATGGATCTCGGGGGCGTGTTCCCGGGCCAGTTTTCGATCATCGGCAACTTCCCGTACAACATCTCCTCCCAGATATTCTTCAAGATCATCGACAACCGCGACCAGATTCCTGAAGTCGTGTGCATGATCCAGAAGGAGGTGGCGGAGCGCATCGCCGAGAAGCCCGGCACGAAGACTTACGGCATCCTGTCCGTATTCCTCCAAGCATGGTATGACATTGAATATCTATTCACTGTTGGTTCCGGTGCTTTCAATCCCCCGCCAAAGGTCCAGTCTGCCGTGATACGCTTGACACGTAACAGCCGGACTTCGCTGGGTTGCGACGAGAAGCTATTCAAGACTGTCGTCAAGACCGCTTTCGGCCAGCGCCGCAAAACATTGCGCAACTCCCTGAAACCACTAATCTCACAGGCAGGACGGCCGTCCGGGCCCGGCCGCGTCCATCCTCGCTCCGCTGCGGCTGAGTACGGCCTAAGCCCGGAGGCCGCTCCGGCCACCCCGACTTTAGCAGACCCGGTGTTCGAGCTGAGGCCCGAGCGGCTGAGCGTCGAGGACTTCATCGACCTGACACTGCGACTCACTTAAGATCGCAGCCCACCGTGTTACGGAAATAATTGATTAGCAATCAAATAAGCAAACAGATGGTCTTGAATTTGGGACCATCTGTTTGCTTATTTACCCATCAATCAACAACTTCCATAACACGGCCCTCAGTGGCGTCCTGAAATAAGTTTACCAAAAACGGAAAATATTGATATATTTGAAAAACAATGATCGGCAACATTCTCGTCATACTGTTTTTCCTTCTCAGCCCGGCATGCGTGCTATGGCTATGCCGACGCGTTCCGGTGCTCGATAAGATTGGACCGGTGCTGATTCTCTATATTGTCGGGATCATATTCGGGAATTTATTCCATCCTTCCGGCATGGCTGGCATTCAAGAGGTTCTGTCCAGCGCCACAGTCCCGCTGGCCATACCGCTGATGCTGTTTTCCTGCACCTTCCAACGAAGCAAGACTAGAAGCCAGCTGCTTGCTCTCCTGTTAGGCCTGGCCGCCGTGACGCTCTCGGTTTTAGCCGGATATTTCCTGTTCGGAAGGAATATGGAAGATGGAGCGAAAATCGGCGGGATGCTGACCGGAGTCTACACCGGAGGAACCATCAATTTAGCTTCCCTCAAGGTGATGCTGGATGTTCCCGAGGAGACATTCATCCTTTTGAACTCGTTTGACATGGCCATCAGCTTCCTGTACCTGACATTCCTGCTGTCTGTTGGGATACGCCTGTTCCGCCGCTGGCTGCCCGTGGAGGCAAGCGGTGATGATCAAGAGGTTAAAGGGCCGGATAAAGATCAGCCATTCAAGGGACTATTCACGAAGCAGGGACTTCGGGACGCGTTATTCCTACTGGGTGTAGACGCCTTTATAATAGGAGTTTCCGCCGGGCTGGGCCTTCTCGCCGGGGACGGAGCGTTCATGACTGTGCTGATTCTCAGCTTGACCACTCTCGGCATAGCGGCCTCTTTCTGGAAGCCGATCAAAAAGCGTAAATATGGCTACGACATCGGGATGTATTGCATCTATGTGTTCTCAGTCGTGGTGGCGTCGATGGCGGATTTGCGTTCACTCAGCATTAGCGGCAGCTTGAATATGTTGGGCTACTTGACTTTCGTGATATTCTTCTCACTACTTCTGGAAGTACTGGCAGCGAAACCGTTGAAGGTTGATGCTGACACAATGACTGTCAGCTCTGTAGCCTACATCTGCTCGCCACCTTTTGTTCCGATGATGGCCGCAGCCATGAAAAACAAGTCCGTACTGGCTGGTGGTCTCTCAGTCGGTGTCGTCGGCTATGCCGTCGGAAACTATCTCGGTTTTCTCATTGCCCGCCTCCTGGAGACCCTCTCATAAACCACTCACCCACAAGTAGCCCCTCGGCAGCCCGTTAGAAAGCCGTTCTTTTCGGCTCTTTTCAGTATAGAATCAAGCGAATCCGTCTACCCGATCAAGTCCCTGGCGGTTTACCCGCTTTGCATGCGTGTTACGGAAATGATTAATATCTAGCACTTTAAATAATCAGATGGTAGCTAATTCAGGACCATCTGTTCTCGTTTCCGCTTATCAATTAACGACTTCCATAACACGGACTCCTTTTATCATTTAAGGAAAGCTTGTTTTTATTATATTCGCAACAATAAACTATGAGAAACGATGGAAGCGAGACATGCGTTTATAAAAGGTCTGGCGGGTAACGGGATATTCTACCGCACAGAGGATTTTCTAGTACTTATTACTATTGTCAGTGTTTTAACCAGGGAGATGAATCTTGTGGTAATTGGGTTCTGCCCAATGTTTAACCATATCCATTTCTTTTTCAAAAGTATCAGCCTTCGTCTACTGAGATCTTTTATCCAAAAGATGGCCATCACATTCGTCAAGGAATACAATAAAGAATACGAAAGAACAGGTAGTGTATTCCAAAAACCATTTGGGAATTCTCTCAAAAAGGTGGTAAAGATTATTCTTGGAACCGTGGCGTATGTATTCAATAATCCTGTAGCGGGGAAGTTGTACCCATATGCTATTGAATACAAATGGAGCCTGTTGGCTTATCTGAAATCCGACTGCCCCTTTTCCAGGCCACTTCGCAAAAGAGCTTGCCGCAATGCCATGAGAAAAGCATTGAACATGGTTGATTATTTCCACTCGAAGAATAAGTATCTCTCTTATTCCGCATTAAGAAACATCTTCTCAAATCTGAATGCGGATGAGAATCTTCAGATTATCGACTATATCTTGAGTAAATACAATTTTCTGTCTAAAGACTCATTGGAGGAGCTGTACAATAGTATTGACAAGATGCTGACAGCGATTGACTCCAACGCCGGTTCCGAGTTTGACCTGGAAGACGAGTACGGAGATCATTCGTGCTACAGAGATATGCTTAGGATAGTAAAGAAACTCGGATATAACGATAAACAACTCAACTTCGAGGCGATTCCTAAGAGAGATCTGGTTTTTCTTTTCAATTATTTAAGTAGAAACACTAAAGCACCGACTTCATGTCTCAAGAAATTCCTTCACATGTCTAATGTTCAGTAATAACAGCAAACTGTTCAGTAATAACAGATAGGGGCGTGTTATGGAAACAATTATAATCCAGCACTTTACACAATCAGATGGTCCCGAAATCGAGACCATCTGATGCGGTAAAAAATTATAAATCAATAAGTTCCGTAACACGCACAACAAGAAGGCCAGAAGCAACTTGCTTACCTAGGGCATGCGGAGCCCATCTGATGCGGGCTGTCGCTTTACCTGAAGATACTGGCGCTTTACCTTAAGATACTGTCGCTTTACCTGAAGATATTCATGACCTGAACGCAGGCACGGGCGTCATGCATCGGGAACATGCGGAAAGCGATTGTGTCCACAGAGTCGTTGAGATGCTCCTTGATGTAGTCCCAGATACGCATGGCATAGTCAGCCCCCTCAGGGACGCTCTGATACTTCCAGGCGCACAGGTTGGCGATCAGGGCCTCAGCTTGGACCCACGGAACCATCTGGTTGTCAATCTCCTCGTCAGCATCTTTGCCATACACCACAAAGCCCTCTCCGCTCATCCCGTCCATTCCTGACTTGTAGAGCTGGAGGCAGGTGTCTTTCACATGGTTGATCACATCCATGTCACAAATGGCGTAGGCGGCGTCAAGAATCGACCAAGATGCCTCGAGATCCACTCCGTACATGCAACCGGAAGGAATCAAGTTCCAATCCTTGCCGAAACGAGGCTCTAGATGACCGGTCTGTGGATTGAAGAACTCACTGACCATCACGTCGATAAGATCAGCGATCACTCCACGCAGAGAAGGATCCCTCCAAACCCTGTAGAGATTGGAATAGCTCTCGAGAAGATACAGGTGGGAAACTGCGATTCGGGACTCGTCCTTCACGTTGAAATCCCTGGTGAGAGCCTCCTTGTAACCTCCAAGGGTGAGGTCGTGGAACTCTTTCTCGACAATCTTGTAGAGATTGATGGCCTGCTTGAGAGACTCATCGTCTTTCGTGGCCCCGTAGAACTCACTCAACGCGTAAATGGCGAGAGCCTGGTTGCTCAGGATGGCGTCGGTGTCTTTCTTCTCGCCCCAAGAATCGACGTAAACAAACGCTCCGCCATACTTGTGGTCGATGAAATGCTGGATGAAATAATCTTTGCCGTTCATGGCCGGCATCAGATATTCCTTTTTCCGGAACAACCTGTAGGCGTTGGAGAAAGCCCAGATTATGCGCGCGTTAAGCTGCTCCTCCCTGTCGGCGTCCTTGTCGGCGGCAAGCCCCTCGGCGATCTTCCCGTAGAAGCCGCCTCGGGGATCTTGCATGCCGGACCAGAACTTGAGGATGTCCCACTCAAGGACTTCCTTGACTTCTTTCAAAAGAATGTCTGTTCTTCCTGTCATGACGACTGTATTTAAGTTTTACAGCGTCTTGATGTGGATGTTGCGCCAACGGACCTTGATGCCGCCACCATCGTGGATCTGGAGGCAGATCCTGCCCCGTCCCTTACCGATCTTCTCATCGGTGATGTCGGTCATAGGCTCACCGTTGAGCCAGGACTGGAGATGGTCGCCCTCAAGACGGATGCGCATGGTGTTCCATTCGCCATATTTGAGGATGTTCTCCTTCTCGTCCGGAATCTGGTAGAGCCAGCCACGGCCGTATGACTCGTAAACTCCGCCGGTGTCGTGATTCGGCGGGGCCACCTCGACCTGCCAGCCGCTGACCTTCACGCCCTCAGGAACGATGGAACGGATGAACACACCCGAATTGCCGTCAGCGAACTGCTGGAATTCGAGGGTGAGATCGAAATTGTAATAATAATCCTCGGTTCCGAAATATCCGTAATCCTTGTCGGGGCCGCTCTCGCAAACCAGATTGCCCTCATCGTCGACATACCACAGCTCGGTGCCGTAGTTGATCCATCCAGTGAGGTCCTTGCCATTGAAGAGATCCTTCTCAACCGGCTCGGGATCAGGAAGTTCCTTGATCTTGACATTCCTGAACCAAGCGGGATAACCGTGATCCTGGAGGCAGATGTGACCGGTCGGAGACATGCCGTACTCGGTGCAATCAGCCCACTTGCCGGCAGCCTTGCGGGCGAACCAATCCTCGCTCCAAGCGTCGAACTCGACTGTGGCTTTCCCGTTCAGGAGATAGGTGACGTGACCGTTGTCAAAGATGATCTCGCTCTGGTTCCACTGCCCGGCGGGCTTGAGGTCACGCTTGTCGAAATCGGGGACATACATGGCGTAGTCCACGGCGCATCTCTGCCAAGGCTCAAGAACGTAGCCGTCGTTCATCTCTGTGAAGTTATCATCGTCAATCAGCTGATATTCAGGACCAGTGACATAAGGGACCTTGAGGACGGGATTCTCGACGACGTGGTACATCACGCCGCTGTTGCCGCCCTTGCTGATCTTCCACTCCCACTTGAGGTCGAAGTTGGTGTATTCCTTTTCGGTGACGATATATCCATTAGCGTCGCTTCCACCTCCATCAGCCTGGATGGTACCATCGACGACAGCCCAAGGACCGGTCAGCTCCTTGCCATTATAATCCCTCCAACCATTAAGTGACTCACCGTCGAACAGGAGTTGCCATCCCTCAGCTTTCTCTTTGGAAGTCAACGTGTTCTGCTTAGGGGAGCAGCTTGCCAACGCGAAAGCGGCAATCAACGTCGCCCCAGTCCAATAAATAAACTTTCTCATATCTTTTGTTATTAGAATGAAACAATTGTCAAATGGCGAGAATCCCCATGATCATGAAGAACAGTATGATCAACAGGACAACTGACACCGTGACGCAGCCGCAACCACATCCGATGCCTTTTTTGGCGCCCTCGGTGAAGCCCCGATCCCCTTCTCCGCTACGGGAGAACAAGAGACCTATAATGCCTCCGACCAATGCGCAAGTCAAGATGAATTTCAGCATAATGAACAAATTTAATACTTTTCCTCACTATTTCAATAGTCACGCCGAATTGTTATCTTTGTGAAAGGATAAAAAACTCTTAAAACATGTTCTCAAAAGATATCTATATCGCCAGAAGAAAGGCTCTGATCGAGAAGATGGCGGCCACCGCTCCTGAGGGGAAACGCGGTATCGCCCTGTTTGTCGGAAATGTGGAGGCAGCGGCCCAGTACAAGGATAACGCCTACAAATTCAGGCAGGATTCTTCCTGGCTGTATTATTTCGGACTGGACGAGCCCCGCTACGGAGCAGTGATTGATTTGGACAACGGGGAAGAGACAATCTACGCCGATGACGTCGAGATCGGGGATATTATCTGGATGGGTCCTCAACCGTCCGTGGCATCCAAGGCGGCTGAGGTCGGAATTGTAAAATCAGCGTCTTACGGTGCATTGAGCGTGGCGGTCACAAAGGCTTTGGCCACCGGCAGGAATATTCATTTCCTCCCCCCGTCGAGATATTACAACACCATGAAACTGGCCTCCCTCACAGGGATTCCTGAGGAGCTGGTCGGCAAGGTCGCCCCGATAGCTGAGGATGGCGGACGTCATGCGTCCGAGGAGCTTGTCAAGGCTGTGATCTCGATGAGGCTTGTCAAGGAACCATGTGAGATTGAGCAACTTGACGATGCCGGAGCACTCGGACAGGAGATGCACTCCATCGGCCGTGACAACATAAAGATCGGGATTGTCGAGCAGGATATAGTCGGAAAGATGGAGGGGCTGGTGCTCCAGAAAGGTTGGGGTGTCTCTTTCCCGACCATCTTGACACAGCACGGCGAGACCCTTCACAACCACCTCCACGACAAGATCGTTGAGCCGGGCAAACTGATGGTCATCGACGCCGGAGCCGAGAACAACATGCACTACGCATCCGACTTCACGAGGACTTACCCGACCTCGGGGAAATTCACCACGAAACAACGGGAGGTTTACCAGATAGTCTGTGACTGCAACGAGTTGGCTTTCAGCTTGACAAAGCCGGGTGTCGCCTACAGGGATGTCCACCTCGCCACCGCGAGGAAGATGCTCGAGGGTTTAAGCGCCCTGGATCTTGTGAAGGGAGACCTCGACACTATGGTCGCCGAGGGCATCGCCGGCCTGTTCCAGCCCCACGGCCTCGGCCACAACATGGGACTGGATGTCCACGATATGGAAGATCTCGGTGAGAACCTTGTGGGCTACGATCCTGATCAGAAGCGCGCCAACCAGCTAGGCCTTGGAAGCCTTCGCATGGCCCGCAAGCTTGTCCCGGGAAATGTCATCACCGATGAGCCGGGAATATATTTCATCCCCGCTCTTATTGAGAAGTGGAAGTCTGAGGGCACAGGAAAGGGGTTCGTCAACTTCGCCAAGCTGGAGTCCTATTACGACTTCGGAGGAATCCGCCTGGAGGACGATGTACTGGTGACCGAAGACGGTGCCAGACGCACCGGTCCTAACCGCCTGCCTATCCAGCCTGACGACGTGGAATCCGCCATGTCATCCTAAACACTAATGTCAATAGTCATAATCATAATGGCCGTCCTGGCCGGAATCATAGGAATCGCCGGGAGCATTCTTCCTGGCCTTCCCGGGCCACCGGTCAGCTGGGCCGGACTGCTTATCCTCTACCTCTGGGGCAATGGGACCAACGGAGCAGGCGACCCGATATCCACCAAGTTCCTCCTGATCTGGCTTGCCATCACAATCGTGGTTTGCGTCGTGGACTACGTGGTCCCGGCATATTTCACCAGGATCACAGGGGGTAGCAAAGCGGCAGGACGGGGAGCCATCATCGGCCTTATTGTCGGGATGTTCGTGCCACCGGTGGGAATAATCCTGGGGACTCTCGGAGGAGCTTTCCTGGCTGAGTACCTGGTGGCCAGGAAAGACGGCTGGGAGTCTTCGAAATCAGCCATAGGAGCCCTTCTGGGGTTCTTTTTCGGCACCGGAATCAAGCTGATCGCCAGCGGCTTGATGATGTACCACATAATCGTGTTCATAAGATGAGCGACACAAGGCATCAGACTTTCCTCTCCGAGGTAAAGAGAATCCTCCCGAAAGAGAGCATCTACACAGACGATTTGAGATGTCTCGCCTGGGGAACAGACGCCGGTTTTTACAGGCTTATTCCCAAAATCATCATCCGCTCAGGAAATGAGGGGGAAGTGTCCACAGTCTTGTCACTGGCCAGCCGCATGAAGGTGCCTGTCACTTTCAGGGCCGCCGGAACAAGCCTTTCTGGCCAGGCAATAAGCGACTCTGTCCTGCTTGTGGCAGGGAAGAATTGGGAGAGATTCAAAGTGGATCCGGGCAGCGGAAACGTGACTTTGGAGCCTGGTATAGTCGGAGCCAGGGTGAACGCCATCCTTAAACCATACGGGCGTAAATTCGGACCGGACCCGGCTTCAATCGGCTCTTGCATGGTGGGCGGGATCGTGATGAACAACGCCTCCGGAATGAGCTGCGGCACACACGCCAACTCAGACAAGATGATGATCTCGGCCAGGATGGTGCTCCCGGACGGGACAGTCCTTGACACTGGTGACGAGGATTCGAAGGCCGCTTTCCGAACCAGCCACCCGGAGTTCCTTAAGGCGATAGAGGATCTCCACCGGGAAGTCATTTCCAACCAACGACTTACAGACAGGATAAAGCATAAGTATTCAATCAAGAATGTCACCGGCCTAAACCTGCTGCCGCTAGTGACTTTCGACGACCCGTTCGACATCATGGCCCACTTGCTCGTGGGTTCGGAAGGGACGCTGGCTTTCCTGAGCCGTGTCACGATGAAGACTCTTCCGCTCGCCCCCTTCAAGGCCAGCGCCATGATCTATTTCGGATCCATAAAAGAGGCCGCGGAGGCGGTTGTGGCGATGAAACGGGACGAAGGATCCATTATAAACGCCGCCGAGTTGCTCGACAAGAGATCGCTGATGTCCGTCTCTGATCCGATGCTGGAGAAGTACCCGGACAAAGACCTCACAGCTGTGCTGACCGAGACCACGGGATCCTCCCTGGATGAGCTGGAATCAAATATTTCCTCGATAGTTTCCTCCTTGGAAGGGTTCGGAGTATTGTCCGACTCGGGACTGCCCGAGTTCACAAGTGATCCTGAGACTTGCTCTAAATATTGGGCGATCCGTTCCGGAATATTCCCGTCCGTTGGAGGCATGAGACGTCAAGGGACCACATGTCTCATTGAAGACGTGGCTTTCCATATCGAGGATCTTCCCAATGCGACAGTGGATCTGTCCAACCTGCTTGACAAGCATGGGTATGACGACTCCTGCATCTACGGCCACGCACTCGAGGGCAACTTCCACTTCATCATCAACCAGTCCTTCGACTCTGAGGCTGAGGTGAAAAGGTACGAGGAGATGATCCGGGATGTGGCGGGAATAGTCGTCGGAAAATATGACGGTTCCTTGAAGGCGGAGCACGGTACCGGCCGAAACATGGCTCCTTTCGTGGAATACGAGTGGGGGGCCGAGGCCTTCAAGGTCATGGAAAGGATCAAGGAAATATTTGATCCTGAGGGGATTCTCAATCCCGGGGTGATATTCAACAGTGATCCCGGATGCTTCCTGAAGGATTTCAAGCCACTACCTGTCCTGCCGTATGGAGAGAAGATCAACAAGTGCATCGAATGTGGATTCTGCGAGGTGAATTGTGTATCCTGCGGCTTCACTTTATCTTCAAGGACCAGAATCGTCGCCCGCAGGGAAATAGCCCGTCTGGAGGCGGATCCATTGAAGTCCGAGGCCGACAGGGAACGTCTCGCGAGACTTCTCAAGGAATATTCCTACCTGGGAGATGAGACATGCGCGGCGGACGGGCTCTGCTCGATGTCTTGCCCGATGGGTATCGATGTCAGCGACATGACCCACCTGATCCGTGAGGAGAAAACTCCCCAGGGTTCTTTCAAGCGAAAGGTCTGGTCACTCGCCGCTGATCATTTCCCGATTGTGAAAACAGGTGTCAGAACCGCCCTGGGGCTGGCTTCGGCTGGAGACGCCATCCTTGGAGACAAAGCCATGTCAGCCGTTGGTAAAGGGCTCCACAAGGGCCTGGGACTGCCGCTTTGGATTCCTTCCACCCCTAAACCTTTCTCCCTATCCTCTCGCCCTGAGCCGTCCTGTCATCCTGAGCCTAGCGAAGGCCCCCTCAAAGTCGTCTATTTCCCTTCCTGCCTCAACCAGATGATGGGCCTGCCCCGCCATGGGAGCTTGGCGGAAAAACCTCTGGTCGAAGAGATGGTTTCCCTGCTGGGCAAAGCGGGATACGAGGTGATATTCCCGGAAAAGATGGAAAAACTGTGCTGTGGGATGATGTGGGAGAGTAAAGGAATGCCAGATATAGCCGACAAGAAATCCAAGGAGTTGGAGGAGGCTCTCTTGAAGGCGTCCGAGAACGGCCGGTGGCCCGTCCTGTGCGACCAGAGCCCTTGCCTGCACCGGATGCGGAAAAACATCAGGTCCTTGAAATTGTACGAGCCGGCGGAGTTCATAATGACATTCCTTAAAGACCGTTTGGTCTTCCACCAGGACGACACACCTGTGGCTGTCCATGTCACTTGCTCCACCAAATTGATGGGGCTTTCGGGCACGATCATATCCCTGGCCAAGATGTGTTCGACTAATGTGATCGTGCCTGAGGAAGTAGGCTGCTGCGGATTCGCGGGAGACAAGGGTATGACCCACCCTGAGTTGAACGCCTGGGCTTTACGTAAACTCAAAGACAGCGTGAAGGAAGCCAAAGTGGGGTATTCCAACTCACGCACATGTGAGATCGGCCTGTCCGGACACTCGGGAATCCCATATATGTCAATCGCTTATCTTGTTGATTCTCACACAACTAAAGGTGAATAAAAAAAGAGAAAATTGTTTTTTATCGATAATATCCCTAAATTTATTGGATTTTAGGAAATAGCGAAATGGCTGGAGGCAAAGGAAAATACTGGATTATCGGTCTGATCGGTTTACTGATCGGAGTCATTATCATGTCGGTGTTTGACACTGCGATGAACAAGACTTCGACCAATGAGTATTGCATGAGCTGCCATACTCATGAGCAAGCCGACCTCGACTGGAAGAAATCCCCCCATTACCTCAGCCACAGCGGAGTGATGACCGACTGCGCCGCCTGCCATCTTCCCCCGAAAGAGGATGGTCTCCTGAAATACTATATGATCAAGTCGAAAATAGGCGCCAAAGACATTTGGACCAAGTGGACTAAAGACACCGACAAGATCGACTGGGAGTCTAAAAGATCCCTTGAAAACGCCCGCAAGATCGTCTACAATTCCTCTTGTGAGAAATGCCACGTCAATCTTTTCCCCGAGGGAATATCCGATGACGGCATCACAGCCCATCTCCACTATGAGGAAAACGTCAAAAAGCTCGGGCTTGACTGCATCAGCTGCCATCTGGATGTGGGCCATTATATGCCCGGATATGAGCATAAACGCCTCGAGGGTAAGGTTATAGAAGCCGACAACAGTCCCATTTACGAGACTCTGGCAAACGTCGATTCATTCACCGACTTCACGGAGACAGTCCCGGGGACTAAAGCCGCTATCCGGATGATAGCCGTCCCTGGAGGTGAGTTCACAATGGGAAGTCCGGAGAAGGAACCGCTCCGGAATGCTGACGAGGGACCGCAAAAGAAGGTTAAGATCTCTCCGTTCTTCATGGGTGAGGTTGAGGTGACCTGGAGACAGTTCTGGGCTTTCTACAACGAGACCATGTCCGAGGGCCGCACTCCTCCCGAGAAGATTTACGCCAACAACAACCGTCCAGATGTGGATGCGGTCAGCGGCCCGACTCCCCCGTTCGGGTTCCCCGACCAGGGATGGGGCATGGGTGACAGACCTGCCATCACGATGACCCATTATGCCGCCACCACCTTCTGTCAATGGCTCTCTCTGAAGACAGGGCGCCACTACCGCCTCCCTACCGAGGCTGAGTGGGAATATGCCGTCAGGGGCGGGACAGACACTCCTTACTTCTTTGAGGGTAATCCTAAGAAATATTCCAGAGGAGGATTCTTAAGCAAGCTCAAAGGAGCTGACACCACGATGATAGCCCGCTATGTGGTCTATTCCGAAGACAGCTCTGGAAAGACCCAGGAGCCGAATTCCGTCAAAGCCAATCCGTTCGGACTGAAGAACATGCTTGGAAACGTCATGGAATACTGCTCAGACTGGTACGCTGAGGACGCATATTCCAAACTCGCTGACGGAGTCTCCGACCCCAAGGGTCCCTCTAGCGGTACTGAGCATGTGATCAGGGGCGGTAGCTATTCTGACGACGCATCCCTTGTACGCTGTGCCGCCAGAAGCCACACCGAGCATGACAAATGGTTGAAGACCGATCCTCAGAACCCCAAGAGCATATGGTGGTACTCAGACATCAAGGGTATCGGGTTCAGGGTGGTCTGCGATGTGCCTGAAGATTTGAAAGTCAATTAAATACTTAATTATTAATAACATCATGAGCGATAACAAAATGGACAGAAGATCCTTTCTCGGCACAAGCGCCAAGATCGGAGTAGCCGGAGTTGTCGGAGGGACCCTCCTCGCCTCCTGCGGCAAAAAAGAACCGAAGATTGTACCCCTCAGGCAACCCGGTGAGTACTACATCCCCGAGCTTCCTGACAAGGCCATCGATGGCAAAGCCCTAAAGGTCGGTGTCATCGGCTGCGGCGGACGTGGCTCAGGTGCCATTATCAACCTTCTTGACGCCGCTGACGGAATCACCGTCACCGCTCTTGGAGACACTTTCGCTGACAGACTTAACAACCTCAAGAACAAGCTGAAAGAAGAAAGGCAGCAAGAAGTTCCTGATGATCATTGCTTTGTCGGCTTCGACGCTTACAAGAACGTCATCGACTCGGGTGTTGACATGGTCATTGTCGCCACTCCGCCCGTGTTCCGTCCGACCCATTTCCAGTACGCCACTGAGAAAGGTGTCCACTCATTCCTCGAGAAACCAATCGCCGTCGACTCAAAGGGCTACCGCCTGATCATGGCCACCGCCAAGCAGGCCGAGGCCAAGGGGCTGAGCGTTGTCTGCGGTACTCAGAGGCATCACCAGCGTCCCTATGTGGAGGCTTTCCAGAAGATTCAGGAAGGTATGATCGGTGAGATCACCGGAGGTAATGTCTATTGGAATGGTGGCATGCTCTGGTACAAGCAAAGGGAGAAGGGCTGGAGCGACATGGAGTGGATGATCCGCGACTGGGTCAACTGGAAGTGGCTTTCCGGAGACCATATCGTTGAGCAGCATGTCCACAACATCGACGTGTTCAACTGGATGTTCGGCTACAAGCACCCCATCAAGGCCACCGGTTTCGGAAGCCGTCAGCGCAGGATCACCGGCGACCAGTACGACAACTTCAGTGTCGATTTCGAATATGAGAACGGCGTCCATCTCCACAGCATGTGCCGTCAGATCAGCGGTTGCTCCAACAACGTCAGCGAGGAGGTTCACGGAACGAAGGGCTACTGGAAATCCGCCGACCAGGCCATCTACGATCTTCAGGGCAATCAAATCTGGAAATTCGACGAGGAAGCATCCAAGGCTCAATTCAGCCAGGATAACCCTTATGTTCTCGAGCATGTCGACTGGGTCAACCATATCCGTAAGGGAACGGCTCACGTTGAGGCTGGCGAGTGCGGAACGTCCTCCCTGTGCGGAGTCATGGGACGTGAGGCCGCTTACACCGGCCAGACTGTCGAATGGGACCAGATCAGCGCCGCCGACCTCGACTATCTCCCTGAGAAACTCGAGATTGGAAAGATGGACATGAGCCAGTATAAGGTCGCGGTACCTGGAACAGAACAGCACTAGGCCATGGATAGAAGATCATTCCTTAAGACATCCGCGATTGGGGGAGCTGCCGTAGCCGCTTCCTCCATTATCCCCGCCTGCGCCTCATCTAAGGATAAGGATGGGAAGAAGGCCGCTAACGACGTGGCTCTCAACATCTCCTTCCAGGAAGGCATCGCCCCCGGAGAGACTCTCGCCGAGAAACTCGATTTCATGCAGAACCTCGGTGTCGTCGGTTTTGAGCCCAGCGGACGTGGACTTAAAGGCCGCGTGAAAGAGATCCAGGACGCCCTTAATGGCAGAAACATCAAAGTGTCAGCCATTTGCGCAGGTTTCAGCGGGTTCATTCTCGCAGAGGATCCTGCCGTGAAGAATGAGTTCGACACCACCATGCGCGAGATTGTCGAGGCTGCTGGTGAGCTCGGATCCACCGGTGTCATCATGGTTCCCGCCTTTAATGGCCAGAAACCTTGCATGCCCCACACCCAGGAGACCCGCGACTATCTGTGCGAGGAGCTTCACAAGCTCGGTGAGTTCGCCAAGAGCTGCGGCACGACCGTCATCCTTGAGCCCCTCAACCGCAAGGAGGCCTATTTCATGCGCCTCGTCGCTGACGCCGCAGCTATCGCCCGCGACGCTGACAGCGAAGGTGTGAAAGCGATGGGAGACTTCTGGCACATGCAGGAGGAGACCTCAGACTACGGTGCCTTCATGTCTGCCGGAAAGCAGTACCTGCAGCATGTCCATATCGCCAGCCGCGGCAATCGCAAGATGCCCGGAGAGAACGGCGAGGTGGATAACTATGTGGAGGGATTCCGTGCTTTGAAGCAGATCGGATACGACAAGTATGTCAGCTTCGAGTGCGGTTGCGGAGGCGACAGGGCCACCCTTGTCACCGCCGCTGTCAACCTCCTCCGCGCGCAATGGGAAGAGGCTTAGGCTAGAAGTACTTGCTGATTCTGAAAAGAGCGGTGCCCTGTCGAACAGACGGGGCACTTTCTTCTTCAAAGAAAGGTGCCATAGAGGACATCCAGATAACGGACATCCCGACTTTCGCGACCCTCAAGCCAAACTCGGCACTGAAACCGTAATCCTCGGTCCTGATTGTCTGATCCACAGGCAGTGAAGCCTTAAACCTATGGTCATAATACCCCCCGAGACCAAGGAAAGCCGACCCTCTTCCTCCTCCCTGGAAGATGAGATGCACCGGGACAAACAGTTCGCTGCCCTTATACTTAAGAGAGGACGAATAGATATTGGTCTCATCAGGATACAAGGCGGAAGTCATGGCATAGATTGCCTCAGCTTTCAAGGCATAATGACTATGACGGCCGAAATTCAACTTGGCTGATAGTCCGGCACCGTAGGAGAAGCTTGTCTTTCCGTCAAATGCCGCGTTCTTGAAATTGAAGTGGCTGCTTCCGACATTCAATGACAATCCTGTCTCAAAAACAGGAAGAGCGTCTGAGTGTTTGGGGGCAACCTTGCCTGACGGAGCAAAGTTCTCATCAGAAGCGACTTCAAGGGTTAAATCCGTGAGGTAGTCTGTCACCTTATCAAGGCCTTCGTAATCAATAAGTTCAGCATCATCTTCGGGCTTATGGTAAGGAGACTTGAGACCCGTGGTCACCGCAAGGGTGGGAACGCCTTTCTTAGCGAAGCCCTCTGTGTCAGTGGCAGTCAGGATGGATTTCTCAAAGTTCACCATCTTGAGGTTGAGTTTCTCTGACTTAAGAATCCTACGGCCGTCCTTGATGGTGGAGACTCCCTCAAGGGTAAGCTTCCCGCTGGCTTTATACCAACCCACCATATCAACGCTCATCATCAGCCTCACGTCGAGACTGTCAACATCCAGCATCCGCTTCGCGAGAGCGTTTGAACCATAAAGGCCAATCTCCTCCGCGTCAAAAGCGGCTATGACCACTGTCCTTTTCAACTGGTCACGATATTCACAAAGCGCCCTGGCGATCTCAATCACGGAGGCAGAGCCGGAAGCGTTGTCATCAGCTCCGTTATAAATCTTGTCGTTCTTAATCCCGAGATGGTCATAGTGGGCTCCAACGACAATATATTGGTTCTTCAACACAGGGTCATTTCCCTCAAGAACGGCCACCACATCCCTGTAAGCGTCTGTTCCAGGTCCCGAGAACGGAAGGAACCAATCATCATAGAAGGGCTTCAGACCCATTGATTTATATTCATTGACAATATAATCCGCAGCCTTGTGAGCGGATACTGTCCCTGCCTGGCGCCCTTTAAGGGAGTCGGCGGCGAAGTAATAGACATGGCTGGCAAGACGCTCCTGACGGGTCTGCGAAAACAGCGGCGCACAGAGCGCCATCAGGGCAAGACATAACAATAATTTCCGCATCATATCTTAATCTTTGGTTTGTACGGCTGCGAAGATAAGTAGATTTCGTCGTATATTTGTCATCAAAGATAATTATATGATTGAAGGACTTAAGGTTCTGGCGTTCGACGCCGACGACACTCTCTGGTCAAACGAACCCTTGTTCAGGGAAGCTGAGAGAAAGGTTGCCGAAAGGCTTTCGGAATATGGCGATTTCGACTATATCTCTGACGAACTCTATAAAGTGGAGTTCAAGAATATGGGAGACTATGGTTTCGGGGCCAAGGCTTATGTCCTGTCAATGATCGAAAACGCGGTCAACCTCACGGGAGGCAAGCTTACCGGAGACCAGGTAATGTACATAATAGACAGCGGCCGGGAGATCCTCAGGAACCCTGCCACTCCATTACCTGGTGTTGAGCAGACGCTGGAAGCCTTGAAACACGACGGTCGTTACAACCTTGTCATGATGACTAAGGGGGAGCTTCTCGACCAGGAACGGAAAATCGCCAGATCCGGTCTCTCAAAATACTTCAGTCACATTGAGATTGTCTCTAACAAGTCGCGAAAGGAATATCTCTCCCTTTGCGACAGGCTTCGTATCGACCCGGAGAACTTGATGATGATCGGAAACTCCTTCAAGTCAGACATAGAGCCCGTACTTCAGCTCGGCGGCTGGGGAATATACATCCCCTCCGAGACTCTTTGGAAGCTTGAGCATACAGAGGAGTTCGATCATCAGCACTTATTTAAAGTTAAGTCGTTCAAAGATATTATTAACATCCTGATATGACCTCGGAACGAATATTCGTCCTGCTGGCCTTGCTCTTGAGCGGGAGCCTGGCGATGGCTCAAAACGCCGACACTTTGAAGACAGGCTCCGAACGCCGGAGCAACCAGAACGTGATGTTGAACGCATCCTACGCTTCGATTCCGAGAACCATCTCACTTGGCATACCGGAATGGGGTTCTTATATCATGGATGACGGTCTTCCTGCCTCTGTGTTCAAGGATTACTTCCCGGGATACCGGTCCTGGAGAAGCGGCCTCTCCACCGAGTCTATGCAGCTGACCCGCCTGGACGAGTCAGCGATACAGCTTGGAACCACAGGCTTTTTCCCGATGTCTGTCTCGAAAACCGGTGCGGACAAGCCCGAAGGGGCGGTGAAGTACACCGCCAACCAGTACGGCCGCCACGAGATTGAGCTTCACACCGCCTCCCCGCTCGGAAATGGATGGGGAATCGACCTGAACGTGTACCAGAGTTTCGATCGGGGCTCCAACCATCTGGATTTCACAACTTATCAGGAGAGAATCCGGTTCTACAAAGCCGGAGTATCAAAGAAACTTCCTGACGGACGGGGTCTGTTCAAGGCCACATATCTGTTTATGAATTACCTGGATCTGACAGACCAGTACGGACCGTTCATATTCGTTGGAGATGGAAGCGTGAAGCCTTACGGCGACTTCCGGCTTGGAAGGGACCAGTATATTCCCGAGACATCCATCTTCGAATATATCGACATATACGACGGGAAGAAAAAAACGGGACGTTACACAGAGGATCTGGGTATTCCTGTCCATGTCCTGACGGCTTGTTACAACCGTACCCTCAGCAACGGTATGGAGATGGATTTGAGCTCCCGTGTCAGGATGAGTTACGGCACACAGAAAAGCACCTACCTCAACGGTATCAACGAAGTCTCGGCAGGCGACGGCTATTCGTATATTGACGGAACCCCCTATTCCGGAAACGTGCAGAGCCGCTTTTTCATGTATGAGGCCGACCATTTCAATGAATGGCTCACCACCCTCCGTGTCAAGAAAACCCAAAACAAGCATTCCTATACCGCCGGAGCCAATTTCTGGTTCAACTGGAGCCAATCCGCATCCATGACCTCCAACTTCGCCTACGAGGCCAAGAAAAACCCCAAGGCCCTCACTTACAAAGGTGAGTTGTATTATGTCCACAACACCGGAGCGCAGTACCTGGATGGTTCCCAGAGCCGTCTCGCCCTATTCGCCCAGGATGAGTGGAGAATCAACCCGAAGATCAATTTCCATTACGGACTTCGGGCGGAATACAGCGGAATCAACGGAACCGCGGCCCATAATATAGATGGCAAAGACAACAACTCACGCTACAACGGCTGGTCATTGGAAAGCCCCGGAGTGACCCTTACCCCATTCAAGAGAAATGTCATCAACGGAGCGGCCACTTTGATAGGATATTACAACCTCAATTCCCATTGGGGGGCCGAGTTTGACGCCATAGCCTCCCTGAACCATCCCAACCTGGGGCAATACAGTGACTCGAGTGTTCCCTACGAAGGAGCCCAGCCCAGCTATATTCTCCGTGGAGGAGTCAACTTCAAAAACAAATGGCTTGATTTCCAGTCGCTTCTGACATATCTCAAGCGCTCCAACAGCTATGAGATGGGCATGTGGACCCATAAGCTTTCCCACGCCGCGGGAGGCTACCCGGCAGGCTACAACGAGACTGTCTACGCAAGCTCTTTCTACGACATGGAGGTTCTCGGGTGGACTACCGACATGATCCTAAGCCCGTTTGAAGGCTTCACCTTCCACGGATTGTTCACCTTCAGGATTCCGAGATACCAAAACTACAGCTTCACTCCTGTTTTCAGCGACGGGTACTCGGAGGAATATGACTTCTCCGGCAAGAGGATAACCAGCAGCAGTGGCACCGAGATCGAACTGGAGCCTTCCTATCAGACCGGGAAATGGAGATTCTGGCTAAGCGCCCGCTATTATAGCAAACGCTACATCAACATCACGAATACCCTCTTCCTTAATCCTCGTTGGGAGACTTTCGGAGGAGTGGATTTCAAGTGGAACGAGCATGTGAGCCTGTCCCTGAACGTGGTTAACTTCCTGAATGTCACAGGGGCGTCCGCTGGAATACGGGAAGCCTCCCTGGCCACAGACATCACCCCCTACCAGAACTATCTCACAAGCGGATCCTACATCAGGCCCTTCACAGTTGAGTTCAGTACCCTTGTGAAGTTCTGAAACCTTTAGTCACGCTTGATCACGAAGCCGAACTCGGCGTCAGAGAAGACCCTGTCTTCCTGAAGAGGGCTGGGACCACAACTGTTGCCACCGAGGCCGGTGTCCGCTGCGTCAAGGCAGAGCCAAGTGTCGCCGGGATCCGGAAGCTCAAACTGATGAGGAGCCAACACGAGGTCTACAGCGGAATATGGCAAGGCGCTGACAGACATCACTGGACGGCCGAATTCCGAACTCCGGAGGCTGTTGGCGGCCGCCTCGAAGAGAGCGCCCCTTCCGCCTCGTCCAGTCAAGGAAACCCAACGGACTTGCTCATGATTGGCCATATCCTGTGGCTTGGTGTAGTTCTGCACCTGATCCGCCACCGTGCTCTCGTACTTGCCGACGAAAGCGCAGGTGTAACGATCGGAGTAGTTCTCTACAGGGCCCCTTCCATAATAGGTGAGATTGGAAAGCGACTTCGGGACTTTCATGACATAGCCGAGACGTCCAAGAGGCAGTTCCGGTTTATCGGAGGTGATCTTGGAACGCATGGAGATAGTGCCCTTACGGTCAACCGTCCAGACAACATGAGAGGTGAAGGTTATGACATTCAAACTGTCAACGTCCTCGACAATAGAGCAACTGGGTGATGCTGTGCTACCTTCGAGATGAGCCCCGTTAGGAGCCTTTGATACTATGTCGAAAGAGACCTTTACGCAACCATTCTCCTCGCTGACATCCATTCCGGAAGCGGTGTGCTCGAGATTATGGAGTCCATTCTCAAACCATCCACGTACTGCCCAGCCATCGTTATTGATGATAGCCCTGAAGGTATTGAGCCTAGGCCCCTCTCCTGGAACGAAGACATCCTTCCCGCGATACTGGAGCCTGGCGATGGTGCCGATGGCGGGATCGAATTCAGCTTTGAAACGGCATCCCTTGACTACGAGGTAGCCTGTTTTCTTGTCAGTGAAGCTCTTGGGCGGGCGGGTGTTGCCTAAATCCTTCGCTTCGCTCAGGATGACAGAGGGAAGAACTATCTGGTCCTTGCAGACCTCATATCCTTTTTCCGCCCAAAACATATCCTCCTTAAGGGTGTAACTGACATTAAGATAGCACTCCTTGCCTGTAGGCAGAGGGCCGACCTTTATCGCCTTTGTAACTTTCTCCCTGGGGCCGATCCCGTCAGCGTCGAAGGTACCTGTCCTAACCGGTTTACCATCAGCTATGAGAGTCCATTCAGCATCGTAAGAGCAAGGCTCATAATAGTTTCTGTTGAATAGGCAGATATCGACAGAGCCGTCGGAAGCTCCAATCAATGAGGTATATAAGTTCTGATAAACCTTCTTCACCTCCCAATATTGCGGCTTCGGGGAACGGTCTCCGTTGAGAACTCCGTTCATCACGAACTGGCCGTCGTTAGGAACATCCCCGAAGTTACCTCCAGAGGCCAGGTACCTGACTCCTTCGGGAGTATAATTCCAGAGAGACTGGTCCACCCAATCCCAGATGGCTCCTCCCATGAAGAAGTTCGTGGAATCTATTGACTGCCAATATTGAGCGAAATTACCAAGGGCGTTACCCATCGAATGGGCGAACTCGTTGATGTGATATGGATACTTTACATTGCCCTTTCCTTTAGCGACCCACTGGACCCATTTAACGCCAGGATACTGGCTGCAGCCTATGTCAGATATGTCGTTATTGCGCTCGTACTGGATAGGACGCATAGGGTCAATGGCCCTGGCAGCGGCATAGGTGTACTCAAAATTCTTTCCAGGACCGGCCTCATTACCCATGCTCCAGATAATCACAGAAGGATGATTGTAGTCGGAGGTGACCATCTCCACCATCCTGGCCACATGGGCATCCTTCCACTCTATAGGATGGGAAAGGGATGCGTCCCCGTAACGATAATGATGGCTCTCGATATTAGCCTCATCCATAAGGTAAATCCCGTACTTGTCGCAGAGATAGTACCAATAAGGGGCGTCGGGATAATGGGAGCAACGGACGTGGTTGATATTGGCCCTCTTCATGAGCTTTATATCTTCCTCCATCACCTCACGGGTAACAGCATGGCCCATTGACGGCTCCGTCTCGTGACGGTTCACTCCACGGAGCTTCACCGGCTTCCCGTTAAGATAGAAATACTTTCCGGCAAAGCCGAACTCGTCCTCTTCCGCGGAAGTATCCTTGATGCATACCTCACGGAAGCCGACAATGGTCGAGAATATATCAAGCGTCTTACCGGAAGCGTCTTTGAGCTCACCTACAAGAGTATAGCGATGGGGAGCCTCGGCGGACCAAGGCTTGGCGGCTGGATATTCCAAGACAGATGAGACAGCCTGTCCGTCGAAGTCAGCCACAAGGTTATTCTCATCCGAATACAGCTCATTCTCGAAGAGGTGGTACGAGATGGAAAGACCGTCATTGCTGACTTGACCGGCAATCTCGACATCAACCTTCAAGGAAGTCATTGAGGGAGTGACCTTTATGTCCATGGCAGAGACCTTGGGTTTGGCCTCGAGGGCAACCTCCCTGAATATTCCGGGAAGACGGAACATGTCCTGCGCCTCGAGATTGGAACCGTCTGAATTACGGTAAACCTCAACCGCAAGGATATTCATACCTGGCTCCAGATACTCGGTGATGTCAAACTGGGCGAGATTGCGGGAGTTCTTCGAAAAGCCGACATAGTGACCGTTGACCCAAAGATAGAAGAAGGAATCCACTCCGTCAAAATTGACGAATATCTTTTTGTCTCCCCAATCCTCAGGGACCTCAAAAGCCCTGCGATAGGATCCGACCTCGTTACGAGCCTTGTACATTGTCCATTCCATAGGAGGCTCGCGCATAACTCCGAGCTTCCAATCTCCCGGCTTGACCTCTTTCCACCAGGGGACATTGACATTGACATAGATAGGGGTTCCGTAGCGCTGAGTGCCATCCACATCTATTCCAACAATATTCCAGTTGGAAGGCACGGGAATCACATCCCACTTAGAGTCGTCAAACTCTTTCTCGAAGAAATCCAATGGCCTCTCATCCGGATTAGGCACCCAATTGAACTTCCATTCCCCATCTAGGGTCATCCACAGAGAACTGTTCTCAGGAAGAACCTTGCGGGCGGACTCAACGTCCTGGAAAGAGAAAAACCATGCGTGCGGGGCTTCTTTGTTCAACCCGAGATACTGGGGGGACTGCCACTCCTCACCTGTAGGGGCGTCTTGACGCCCGTAAAAGAAACCGGAAAGAAGGGCTGTCAAAAACAGCAATGTCCTCATAACTATTTATTTATCAGTCTCAACAATTAGATCCAGATCCTCATCAAGGGCAGCCTTAAGGTCACGGCCACCGGAAAGAACCTTGCAGAAGCTGACCTCTTCTCCCTCTATCTTCTTAACCCTGAGCCTCGCAACCTGCTGGCGAGCCTCCTTGCCACCGATCATTTTCTTGACGTAAATGGCGAAAGTCTGCCCCTCCTGCAAGCCTTGAGCGGAGCCGAGGTCGATGTAGACTTGTTTCTGCTTGTCGTTCTTTATGCCTCCGCGCTCAATGATCTCGCAAGTGAGGGGATACATCCCGTCAAAGAACCTCATCACAAGATTGGAGAGCCTGTTGATGGCGTTCTCAACAGCCCTCTCAGGAGAATTGACCCACGACATGTCCGACTCTGATATCTTGAAAGAAGGGCTGGCTATGACCGCGTCGGTCATGGCATCCTTGACATGAAGGGTGACGGAAAGCAAAGCCCTGTAATACACTTCGGTGCGGGTTTTCTTGACTTTCTCGCCATCTTTATTCTTCTCCTCGTATTCTTTGACCTCGTTCTTGGTGGTCGTGGAGAGATTGTTCAACGTGGCGTCGACATATATCGAACCGGGAGTCTCCACCTCCGCCTTGGTCAGCGGACCGTCCACAACCCGGAGCCTGTAAGCTTCTGACATGCCCTTGAGTATGGCTGAGCGGACAGCTCCCTGATAGCCTTCCATCTGTTTTGAGGTCTGTCCGGTAAGAACCGCTGTGGCTATCTCACCAATCACTGAGCCGGCGCTCCTGTCAGCTTTTTTGTGGGTGTATTCCAAATTGTTCATCGAGGCGATGATGACAGGATTCCTGTCGTCATCCTGGGAGAACACGCAGACACTTGCCAGCATCATGGCCACCACTGTGGCGAGAAACATTTTGACGTCCATATCATGAGAAATCTTGATTATACAAATATAGATATTTATCGTTAAATTTGGGATATGAAAAAGCTCATACTCCTTGCCGCTATGGCAGTCGCATTCGCGCTAGGCGCTAATGCTCAAACCATTGATCTCAAGAACACCTGTGACTTGTCGCCTTTTGTTTTCGGACATAACCTGGAGCACACCAGGGCCGCCGTCAATGGTGGCCTGAGCGCCCAGATGATCCGTAACCGCAAGTTCGCAGGAAAGCCCTCACGCAACGAGGGCGTATGCGCCGAATGGAGCGGTATCGGGGAAAAGACTTTGTTCCAGCAAGAAGGACAGCACTACACGAAGCATATTGGCAACCCTGGCATGCAAAGGAGCAATGAACTCCGCTCCCAATCTGTCCAGAATCTGACCGAGGGACAGGTCGCGGGAATATTCCAAAAAGGGCTATTTTTAAAGAAAGGTGAGACTTACGAGATGAGGACCGTGACAAAGGTGTCGGCTCCCCTTACTCTCAAGATTGAACTCACTGACCAAAATGGATCCAGGGTCTATGCGTCCAAGTCATTGGAATTGAAGCCTTCGGATGATTGGGTGGCCAGCGAATTCGACTTGACGCCTTCCGATGAGGACAAGGAAGGCTGCGTGAGGTACACCTTCAGGAAAAAGGCCGAGGTGATCTTCGGTGCCTTGTCAATGATGCCCAAGGACAATTTCCATGGGATGAGGAGCGATGTGGTCGCCAACCTCAAGGCTATAGGTCCGAGGATCATCCGCTGGCCGGGCGGCAACTTCGCCGGGGAGTACCGTTGGAAAGACGGGCTGCTTCCTGTTGACCAGAGAGGTCCTCTCCAGGCCGCGACAGAGATTGAGAGTCAACCATATTCATACGGATTTGACTTCCACGAGATTGACACGGATGACTTCATAGCCCTTTGCCGGGAGGTCGGAGCCGAGCCGATGATCACGATTAACATCGCTTGGAGTGAACCGGAAGAAAGCGCCGAGTGGGTGGAGTACTGCAACGGAGGGGAGGACACTGAATATGGCAAAATAAGAGCGGAAAGAGGCCACAAAGAACCGTATAATGTGCATTTCTGGTCCCTTGGCAACGAGATGGGATATGGCCATATGGAAGGTCCCAAGGGGCCTGAAGGCTATGCCGAGATGGCTGAGAAGCACGCTGACGCGATGTTGGGGGTGACTCCGGATCTGGAGCTTTGCTCCTCAGGGCCATATCCGAACGACAACTGGGCGAAGCATTCCGCGGCGCCGCTCGCCGATAAGGTCAAATATATTTCCCTGCATCACTATGCGGGAGGAAGCAAGCAATTCACGACACCTGAGGACATCAAGACGTCTTATGAGGAGATCACCTCCTCCTTCCAAGGAAATATTAACCTCGCGAGGAAGATGAGGGAAAGCCTCAACGCGACTGGAAAAGACATGCACATCTCTTTTGACGAGTGGAACCAGTGGTATTCCTGGTACCGTCCGTCCTGTGTCAGTGAAGGGATCTACGCCGCCAGGACCATGCATTTCTACATCAACGAGAGCGCGGCTCTTGACATACCGATAGTCTGCTACTTCCAGCCAATCGGAGAGGGTGCCATACTGATCACCCCGGAAGGCAGCCGCCTCACGGCTAATGGCCAGATTTTCGCGATGATGAAAGCCCACCAAGACGGGAAGGTCTGCAAAATCATGGATGATGAGGACTACACTACCGCCGCTACAATAAAAGACGGGGTCTTGACAATCACCCTGATCAACCCTGGCTACGATACGGACAGGGAGTTCTGTTTCGCTCTGAAAGGGAAAGTCCTTGACGCGACTTTATATTCATCAGAGGATGTCACCCCTCACAGCTTCTTCGAGGAAACCCCGCTGGAGGTAAAAACTGGGAGGAAGGACATAAAGACTGTCCTCCCTCCTCACAGCGCCGCCTTAATAAGGCTGGCTATAAAATAGATTCTTCGCTTCGCTCAGAATGACATATTACTTCTTGTATTCCGAGAGCAGCTTGGTGAGATAGTCCACGTCGAAGAACTTGGAGTAGTCCCTCGCCGGAACAGCCTCTTCCTCAGAGATCTCAACCTGAGTAGGTTTAGTGGCGATGGGGATGTCGGGAGTGATTCCCTCATCGATATTCTCTCCGGCGAGAGTGTTTAACCTTGCCCTGAACGATGAGATCTGGAAGCAGAAGCCGTCAGCGGTACACATGGCCTGGATAGCGCAGGCGCCTCCTCCGGAGGTCTCACCCATCACGGGAATACCATTGTCCTTGAGAATCGAAGGAAACAGGTTGCCACAGGAGAAGGACATTCCGGAAGTCAAAACGGCGAAATTGAGATCGTAATGGACGTCCTTATCTTTTTCGTCGAAAACACCGTCGAAATTGCGGTCCACCTCATATTCCACAATCGCCCTCTGGCCTGTCAATGCATTGTCTTGGCTAATGTAGCTCTTGTCCATGATGAGGGAAGTCATAGCCATCACGATGTCGGCGGAACCGCCTCCATTGGCGGAGATGTCAATGATGAGATTCTTGACCTCGGGATCAGCGTCAGCCTTCTTGAGAGCATCCAGGAATATCACCATGTCATCACCTTGGGTGTTCTCCACGGTAGGCATCGGTCCTTTGCCCTCATAATAGTCTTTCCAGGCCTTTTCATTGCGGCTGTTGAAGGAGTCAAAAACGCAGACGGCGGTGTTGCCTTTCTTGTAGTAAGTCACGCCTTGGCCATAGGCAGCGGGGCGAAGCTGGGCGACAGCCATGCTGGACTGCATCATGCTCATCATAGGAGCCACGGCTTCCAGAAGCATCCCCTGGAAATTCATGTGAGCCATCTGCGTCCTGGTGAACTCAGCAAGCAAGTCGGCGTATTTCTCACGTTCATTACCTACGGCCTGAGACAGAATCTCCATAGAGGTGTGCCCGTCAAAATAGATGGCGAAAAGCCCCATCATGCCGGTGAAATACTCGCCCATTGAAGTGGAGAGGAGAAGCTGCTTGATCTCGGGACCGTTTTCCACATCTTCCTCCAGGACTTTATCGAGCCCTTTGGCCTTCAGTTGGGCGTTATACTTGACCCTGCCAGGATAGCCGTAAAAATGATCCATAGCAAAGCAGAGTTCCTTGTAGTTGAAAGCCGCCATGGATTCCGAACGGGCTTTCTTGCTCAGAAGCGGCTCATTATAAGTCGGGTCGATCTCCGAGAGGTTTACCTCATTGACAGAGGTGTTGACCACGACCTTCTCGCCGTTGAAGCCAGTGTGGTGATAAAAGAGGTCCGTGTACATGTCGGCAAGGGTGGCGAAGGGGAAATACACGGCACCCTTCCCGTCAGCGTGGATGTCAATCCCGTACTTGCCCATGTCCAAGGTAGTCGTCACTTTGGCAGGGGTGTAGGTGACACCCTTGTAGCGGACGAAAGGCATGCCGTCATAGTAAACGTTAGCCATCCCGGGCTGCAGGAGACCCATCTGGTTGGTGAATGCCTCGAAATCCTCAGAGACAAACACGTCATTATTAATACTGACGACAGCGGTCGCGTCAGCGTTGGTCAAGGTGTACTCTCCGACACCGGTATGGGTCACGGTCATAGTGGAACCCGGGAGCACAATAGACTGGAAATCAGACACTGAGATGTAAGGAACATCAGGAAGGGCGTCGTAAAAACGCAGGGTCACCTGAGCGTCAGGTGTGACTTTATAAACAACAGGGAATACCTTCTCTGTGTAGGAGCCGCCATCGGCAGGCTCATCCGCCACCTTGGTCTTGCCAAGACGGGCCTTGGGACCGCATGAAACCAGCACGGCCACCATGGCGATTGATGATAGGAATACTTTTGTTCTCATATCGTATACTATAATAATTTGCGGTGTATTACTGAACTAATACACCACAAATATACTAACAAAAATCAAATCCGCAATACTTTCGGTATTATTCCACCTCAAAAGTCCACTCATAATGGACGGGCGAACCATCCTCGGCGATTCCGTCAGCGACGGCACGGAAGCGGCCAGCATAACCCGGAGCGCGGAAAGTGACCCTTGACTGTCCTCCGGCATCAACTCTCAAAGACGGATCCCAGTAAAGCACCTGACGTAGATCGTCTCCCTCCCCTTCCGGCGGATTACCATAATACGCTACAGGATAGGATACTCCTTGATAATCCAAGACCCGGACATTGGACGGGAAAGTCAGGGCCGTGACATAATTCCTCTTGGTGATGAAATTGACAACTCCCGAATAAGAGACGGGGCCACATGTGACCGCTTGCTGGTATACGTCCACATCCTCAATCAACATGGCGTCAAACTCAAGCAACATGTCCATATCGGAAATCACCACACCATCCATCATCACAAGCAGGTTTCCAACCCTGGTCTTGTAAACGTCCGCGCCATCCAACACTGCTATCCGGATGATGTTCTTACCTTTCTCACGGTGAAGACTGAGGATGGGGATGATCTCAACCAACACTTCCCGCACAGTCGGGAACCTGGTGTAATTATCAAGATGGAAGCGCTTGAGAGGGGCGCTTTCAAGGAAAAGGTCCTCCCTGTGACGCAACATCGTGGAGAGTGTGTCCAACCTGAGCGTTCTTTCCCCCCTCAAGGCGACTTTCCGGGACACCAAGTCGCTTTGCAGGACTTTGCTCATGGCGAGCTTGGGCAATTGACCGGAGGACGGATAGATGAAAGGGTTATCGAATTCTATCGCTCCATCTTCGCTGCCTGGCCCGGAGACTTCACAGACCAAATCCCTCTCACCATAGATGTTGTTGGTCATGAAAGACACCTTGCCGTTATCAGCTATGCCCAAGTACATGTTTGAAGGCGCTCCAGCTGAAGAGAGAGTAGCCATATTGCCTTTCACATGCGCGGTAATGATCTCACCTTCATATTCCAAAGGCCTGTCTCCAGTGAACCGCGGATGAGCTGATGAGGGAAGTGACTTAAGGAAGCCAGAGATGTTATTGCCCTGAGCCGCGGGAATGATATCATCCTCATGATATATGGAGAAGGAGAACTCCGCGGGAAGGCCATTATTCTTGATGAATACTCCCACATCAGATCCTCTCTTCACTCTGGCGGACGAACTGAACTCAACTGAGCCAAAGGTAGGGGAAGCCTTCCTTGTCAATTTGGAGTAAGAGTCCTCATCGAGAATCTCCACACCGTCTTTGACCCTTGAGACGGATAAGGTGTTGAAAATGGTCAGGATCCTGGAGCCGGCGATCCAGGGTGTGCCATCCTCGTTCGTATTGGCTGATGTATAGGAGACAAGGCGGTACACCCCCGTCGGGACTGTGACGGGAATACGGAAACTACCGGCGCCACGCCCTGCAAGAAGGCCCACTTTCGCCTCAGCCACAGTACCTTCCGTAGATATCAGCTCAAGATATGAAACCGCGCTATTGGGAGATAACCGCCCCTGTGGATCGACACAAAACAGTGAGCACCAGACCATATCCCCGGCAATGTAGACTTCCCTGTCGGTGGAAACATATATCCTCTCGACGGGCATCTCCGCCCCCTTGAGGGACAAGGTGGCCAGAAGGGCAAGCAGTATGGATATAACCTTATTCATCTTCCCAAAAGTCTGGTTTTTGTTTTGTGCCGCCTTCCACGACACAGTCAATACAACGCATGGGTCCCCAGAAGATATCCTGAACCACTTGCTCACCAACCTCCATGGTCATGAAATCCACTGGATAGTAATTGTTCTGGTAGTAAGACAAGTAAGCGAACATGTTCGGGGGAACGGACAGATAGGATTGGGAAGGAGGAACCTCAACATAATAGCGGTTGTCCACATACGCCCTCAAAGAAATCTCAAATGACGCTGTCACATAACCCATGGTCCTGGAAGAGGGATCTGATTCACAGGCCACATTGCTGGCCATCTCGCCCGGATTGGGAGAGAACAGGCTCCCTGAACCGTTGGAGATGTCGTCCAGGTTCTTCAGGTAACGGTAGGTCTCCTTGGGCAATGTGATCGCCCTCACATTGATGGAATACTTACGTTGGGTTCTTTTATCCGATCTGGAGAAACTGTGGACAGGATATGACTCAATCCTGCCGCCGTCGTATTCGGAATGATCCAGAATGCTCATCGATGAGGAGGCGCTGTTCCAGCACCAATAGTTGGGATAGGGTTCCCCTCTGGGGATCACCTCCCAATTCTCGGTGTCCAGGATATACCTGCACATGTAGTCCGCATGGAACTCCCAAGTCTCGTCGAAATATATTCCCATGTAACCGGTGGATTCTTCCCCTCCTTTCAATGTGACAAAGACATCAAGGTTATTCCCGATAGGGGAAGGAATAAAATCCACACGCTCCAATGCGGGTGGAGCAAGTGGCTTTATCCAATCACTGGAGTATTTCTTACCATCCACCTCGGCGACCATCCTGTATTTCCTGTCCTGAGATGGGCCTTGGGTAGGAATGATATACTCAGCATTCGATGATGAACTGGTGGCGTTGTACCTTCCGCCTCCGTCATCCTCAACCCAGACAACACATCTTGACACCGGCCTCGGCTCATCGCCGAAAGACTTGACTTTGGAAACGCGGACTTTTGAGACACCGCCGACAACAATGCTTCCCTCGAACACAACCATATCATCCGATGTACCCTCAAGGACAGGGTCGAAAGGATAGACACAAGAGGCCACCCCAAGGAGGAAGGTAATGAATATCAAAAACTTTCTCATCAGAACAGCAGATTAAGGTTGATGTAAGGGACAGGGACAGCGAACACTGACAACATGTGACCTTTAACCTTTCCATCGGGTAAGGCGTCGAAGAAAACCGAATAAGGATTCTTGCGGCCGGTCACATTGTACACACCAAGGGTGAAAGTCGCGTGAGCGAATGCCAGAAGACTATGTCCCGGATCTATATTCAGAGCCACGTCGGTACGGAAATAATCCGGGATACGATAAGAGTTGCGATCGGAATACGCCAAACGCCAGGCGTCTCCGTAGAGATAACTGCCAATTGGCACAGTAACCGGACGGCCAGTGGAATAGTCGACGTTGACAGAGACACTGTATCGGTGGGTGAAAGCGTAGTTGCCCACCAACTTGACCTCATGAGGTTTGTCGTAAGGGGCATTATACCATTTCCCGAAAGCGATGGTCTCATTTCCCCTGTCTTCCATCTCCTGGAACATCGCCCGGGAATAGCTGTAAGACAGCCATCCAGTGAGACTTCCTGTCGTCTTTTTGACCATGAGCTCGATCCCGTACGACTTGGAGTAAACAGGAGCGAGATCCTCCGCCAGGTTCTCATTCATGGAAAGGACAGCTCCCGCCTTGTAGTCCAGATGGTTGGAGGTCTTCTTGTAATATGCCTCAGCGGAAAGGTCCACACCTGTTGAGAGATGGGTCCAATACAGTCCCGCGGCACCCTGCCACCCCGTTGTCGGCTTTATGTCAGCGTCAGAGAGCTTCCATGTGTCCATCGGGGATATCGACGAGGTGTTTGAAATCAGGTGGATGTATTGGCGCATGGTGTTGAATCCGCCCTTTAGGGAGAAATTGTCACGCAATGCGTATTTGCCGGAAAGACGGAATTCAGGACCGAAATAGAAAGTGTCTGGAGTGAGTGCGGTGAATCCCGATAAACGGACCCCTCCTTCAAGAGAAAGCTTCTCGGAGATCGTCCAGTTGTCTGAAGCGAAGACAGAAGGCTCCAAGGCATATTCCCTGTCAAGGCTTCTATAACGTATGGAGGAGGATGCCCCATAAGGTCTCTGGATGCCAGGATCCAGGCTGTACCCAATGACATGGACGCCATAGTTGATAGTGTGGGCATCCCCAAGGGGATGTGTCCTGTTACCTTTCAAGAAGGCCTGACGAATATATGTGCTGATATCGTAGGCGCCAGCGGACCATGAATACACCGCGACAAGATTGTCAAAATGGTCGTAGCCGGCGCTGATATTAAGCGCGCCTCCATCCCTGGACTTATGCTTGAAAGCCATGGAGGCGTTGTAATTGGCGTAATTGAACGTGGTGTCGCCTCCGAAAGTGAACTTGTCCCTCGCCATATATCCGAAGAACTGGAGCGTGTTTTTCTCATCGAAACGATGGGTCAGGCCGATGTTGGCATCAGTGAAACCAGCCTTTCCCCCGGCGTATTCACTTTCTTTGGGAAGCATTCCAAGAATCCAATCCGAATATGTGGTCCTGGCCCCGGCTACCAATGAGGTCTTTCCCTTGCTGAGAGGTCCCTCTATGTGGAGACGGCTGGTCAGGACACCAATTCCGGCAGAGCCTTTCCACTTCTGGAAATCCCCGTCCTTGGACTTCACGTTGAGAACCGAAGATACCCTTCCTCCATACTCCACAGGTATCGAGCTCTTGAATAGCTCAACATTGTCTACAATGTCGGGATTGAAAGACGAGAATACCCCGAACATGTGGGTGGGGTTATAAATGGTGCTCCCGTTGAACAAGATGAGGTTCTGGTCGACCGATCCGCCACGCACATTGAATCCGGCTGAAGCCTCGCCCACGCTCTTGACTCCAGGAAGAGTCAGGACCGCCTTCAAGACATCGCCTTCTCCGAAAGCGGTGGGGATCTTTCCAAGAGTCTTGGCTCCAATCCTCTCTATGCCCATCGCCGCGGTCCTGTGATTGGCCATGCTCTCCGCGGAGACCATCGCTCCTTTGAGCATAGTCACTTTCTCAGTCATCACCACATCGAGGCTACCGTCAGAAAGGACATCTATCTGAAGCTCCAGCTGTTCCTTGGACTCGTAGCTGAAATTCAGGATGTTCTCACCCGAGGGAAGCTGTATCTTGTAATTTCCGTGGACGTCTGTCCTCGCATATGTCGAAGTCTTGGTGTCGTACACCACAACCCCTGTCAAAGGATCACCGGTCTCATATTCAAGGACCACTCCGCTGACCACATTCTTCCCCGAATGAGCCTGGGCGGCAGAACCGATAGGATATATCTTGTTCTTATAAGTCGCTGTGATAGCGTCACTGGCGTATCGGACTGTCACAGTGTCGATTTTATCCTCATCGAAATAGCCTGAAGGCAGACCAAGCCCTGTTCCCGGCAGAGCGGCGGCGGCGACAGTTCCAGGAGTTGAGGATTCTCCACTCGGGTGCCATGCCACATCCATGGACGCCAGCAAAGGCTCTCCTCCATCCTTCTTCAACCTCTGCTTGAAATTTCTCTTCGACACCCGGACAACTTTACCGTTTTCCAACACGTAGAACTTCTCCACTTTCTTGAAAAAGGCGAAAACGGACCTATCGTATTCAGGGTCATAATAACCGATGACGCCACCGTTATGGTTGATACTGTCGGAGCCGAGAGTCTTCCTGACCTGACTCAAAAGCGGAACCTGACCGTCACGGATCACCTCGAAGAAACCTTCCTCAGCCTCAGTGTAACCAAGATATCGCAGGTTGACAAAGAGCCTGTTTCCAATCGTGAACCACGCCACCTGATCCTTGAAGACAACAGCGGGAGTACCCGTTGATTCACGGGCCACAAGCAGTTGTCCTTGATATGCGTCCACATTCATGAAGACATGCTCATAGAGCTTGCCGTTATAAAAAACAGAACCTTCCCTGAAATCTTTTTCAGACCAATAGAATGTCCCATTGTACCTGAAAGGATATGACCGGGGCAGGCTGCCACGGAAGAGTGCCGCGGAGTTTTCTGAGGTACCTTCGTTAATGAATCCCTGAGCGGAGGCTCTTAAACAAAAAGACAAGGCCATGGAAGCCGCGATTAGCGCCCGCCACAAAAGAGCCCTGTTGAAAGAGATTCTCATAAATAAGGTTTGAATAGCCCGCAAAGATATTCATAATTAATTATATCCCACAATAAATTATCGTAAACTTACATATCTTCGCGTAAACGAATAATCCCCGATATGAACCTTGTAAATCTTTTCAAGAAAATACTCCCCTATGTGAAGCCTTACCGCTTCCTGGTGGCGATCACCCTGTTCCTGACACTGATCGGTTCCCTTTTGGCCCAGGTTAACGCCGTCGTGTTGGACTGGACCGTGGACTCGATCAACGCCCTGGTCGGCTCACCGGAGTTCACTTGGGGCAAAGCGGTGAAGATCCTCACGATAGTCAGCATAGTCCTGCTCGGAAAAGAGATCCTTAGGGCCGGAATCTCCTTTGCGCAGAGGAATTTCGGAGAAAAACTAAGAATCAACATCTCCCAGAGCCTGTCCCTGGGGGTCGTGGAGAGGATTCTGAAGTATAGGATGGCCTTCTTCGCAAGAAGCGAGAACGCCCCCGGAATGCTACAGGCAAGAATCGATCAGGGAGCCAGCAGCATCTCCAGAACGATCCAGAGCTTCTTCATCGACCTTCTCCCGATGATTGTCAGCTCAGTGCTGGCGTTAATCCTGATTTTCGTGGCGAACCTCTATGTCGGCTTGACAGCCCTGGCGATAGTACCGGTGTATTTCTGGATCACCTCCATGCAGGCGAAAAAACTGAAGGGTTCAAGAAGGAATATGCGTGGCTTCAACGAGAAACGCAGCGGCAGCATCATGAATATCCTCGAAAGCATGAATGTCGTCAAGTCATTCAACCGTGAGGAGATAGAGATGGCAAAGCAGACTGAGCTGCAGACAGGTTTTTACGGCAACCAGATGAAAATCCGTAAAGCGTCTTTCGGATACGACTCCCTGAAGAGTTTCGTAAGCCAGACCGGCACGGTGCTTATCATCATCCTGACATCTTATCTCGTGCTGATCGGCTACCCCGGGATGACCATCGGAAAGATCATGTACCACATCATGCTCTTCTCCAACGTCACCGCCCCAATCAGTCAATTGCAGCGGATCTTCGATGACCTCAACGACGCGGTGATCTATGCCGAGGGATATTTCGACATAGTGGACGCCGACGAGGAGGTGGAACCGACCGGCGGATACCGTCCTGAAAAAGTCGTTGGCAACTTCGAGATGAAAGGTGTCGACTTCACCTACCCCAACGGGACCAAGGCTCTTCATGACATCTCGTTGACAGTTGACAGCGGTAAAATCACCGCTTTGGTGGGACTGAGTGGAGCCGGGAAATCCACGATTGTCAACTTGTTGGATAAGTTTTACGAGCCGGATTGCGGAAGCATAACCCTGGATGGGGTGGACCTTAAGGAGTGGGACACCAGATTCCTAAGGGAGAACATCGGACTGGTACTTCAGAAGAACCACATTTTCGACGGCACGATTGAGGAGAATATACGTTACGGAAAGCCCGGGGCGACCATTGAGGAAGTACACGAGGCCGCAAGGAAAGCCAGCCTTTACGACCAGGTTATCGCCTTGCCCAAAGGCTTTGAGACAGCCGCAACCAACCTCTCCGGGGGACAGCAGCAAAGGGTCGCCATCGCCAGGATGTTCCTGAAGAATCCTCCTATCATTTTCCTGGATGAGCCCACCGCCTCCCTTGACGCGATAGCCACCGAGCAGATCAAATCAGCGATCGATGAGATCAAGAAAGACCGCACAGTCATCATCATCTCCCACTCCATATCTCAAATTATTGACAGTGAGATGGTTTACGCCTTGAAGGAGGGTCACCTTGAGCAGAGTGGAACCCCTGACGAGCTTTACAAGAAAGGTGGTGTCTACAAGGATATAATGGACGCCTCGGCCCGCAGCCTCAACATCGAGAAGCTGGCCCAGACCATCGACTTCAGTGATGACGATGACGATTAATTGATTATCTTTAACCCAAGTTATAGCATTTTTTGTCTATGGATTTGGTTGACAGGATAGGAAAAGTCGTGATCGTGGTCATTTTGCTTTGTGGAATGGCCTCTTGCGGGAAGACAGGGAATCTTAAATGGGAGAAATCGAACGGAGCGTTGACCTTGATAGAAAACGGCGATCCTGTAGGAGTATTGGATATTCCTGAGACAGAAGGGATCACGCACAAGGAAAAAGTTGAGGCGCTGGATTCCACCACTTTCAAGGCGACCGTGACTTTCAAGGCTCTGAAAGACATGGACTCCGTCCGCCTTGAGGCAGGATTCGTCCATAATTCAGGTAGCGGTTTCTGGATGATTCCTTCAGTGAACTACAACGGCAACGACTGGGGCCGGGGCAAAGAGCCGAAAGGAGCGAAGGCAGACGGTCAATGGCGTACGGTTTCATTCCGGCGTACTCCCATTCCAGGAGCCATGTATTCAGAGGGAAGCCGTTATGCGATAGCGACTTGGGCCGAGGCTCCAAAATCCTTGAAGGAAAGCTTTTCCTGCTCTCTAAGGCCCGGGGATAATAAGACGGACCACCATTACCTATGGCCAGAGGAAGAAATGCCTGTGACATATGCCAACCGGGACCACTTTGAGCCGGGATGGCGGAACTCAACACCTATGCGCAAAGGGGAAACCGTTGTATTTCATATATATATTCACTTAAGTCCTGTTCAGGAAGAGCATCGGGGTATGTGGTCCTTCCTTGATAAGGCATGGGAACTGTCTCCTAAGCCAAAGGTGGATATATTCCCGTCAGGTAAGCTTTGGGAGCTCGGCATCCGCTACGCCAAGGAGTCCCTATGGTCCGAGGAGGGAAATTATAAGGGGTTCAGCATCGGGCTTGTACTGAATCAAGATGGTGACTGGCAGCAGCGTCCTGGCTGGAAGTATGAGATCGGATGGTGCGGCCAGAACGCCTCCTATGCGATCTCACTCCTGCGGGACTACCAGAAAACAGGCTCCAAGGAATCGCTTGAGAAAGGAATCGCCACCCTTGACACCTGGAGTCGATGTGGCCTGTCCAATGGCCTGTTCGTGACTAATTACGACCACATTTTGAGTGGTGATTCCAATGGTTCTATCGACGCCTGCAACCTCGGCACCGCGGCCGTGAATTTCTTCGAGGCCTATGACGTGGCGAAAGAGTGTGGAGTGGAACGTCCTGAATATGAGCGTATAGCTTTCGCGATATGCGACTTTGTGGTTTCCGACCAGCAAGAGAACGGGTGCTACGCGAAAGGCTGGTTGCCCAATGGAGAGAGCATTTACAGGGAGGGAACAATCGGTTGCTTCTTAGTTCCGGCCATGATTGAGGCTTACCGCAGAAGCGGGGACAAGAAATATCTGGACTCCGGTCTCAAGGCCTACAATCATTACCTGGCGGAGCTGAAAGAAAAAGGGTTCACCACCGCCGGAGCCCTGGACACCTGGTGCATAGATAAGGAGTCTTCAATTTCCCTACTGCGCTCGGCAATACGCCTTAACCGCCTGACCAGCTCACCTGGATTCGTAGAGGATGCCGTGGCTATCTCCTACTATCTCTCCACTTGGTTGTGGCACTATGACGAAGTCTATCCCGAGGATGATGATTTCTCGGTATATGGCTACCATACTTTCGGAGCGACCTCTGTCTCCGTCCAACACAACCACCTTGATCCATATGCTTTGTATTGGGTCCCTGAATGGATGGAACTATCTGAACTTACAGGAGATAGCCAATGGAAAGAGAAGGCGCTCGCCATCTGGAGGTGTGGCAACCAACTGGTCTCCGACGGTACTCTCGCCGTGAATGGTCACGTCCGCCCCGCAGGCTCCCAGAACGAGGCATATTTTGAGTGCTCCTGGGGCTTTTCTCCCGGCGACCAAGGCCATAGGATAAACAACTGGCTCGTCGCTTGGCCAGGCGCTTTCCGTCTCGAGACCATAAGGCGGTTGGAAGGAGAAAACGCCCTTGATTAGTGCTTTTGTGGCCGCTTTTTATTATATTTGAGAACACATAATTAATTACACAATGAAAGAATATTCCAGAAGGGACTTCATCAAGACCGGCATCACCGCCGCGGCGGGAGCGGCCGCTTTCACAATTGTGCCGAGCCATGTTCTCGGTAAGACTCTCGGGTATGTGGCTCCAAGCGACAAACTCAACATCGCCGGAGTCGGCATCGGAGGCGTAGGCCGCAGGAATCTTAAGAATATGGCCACAGAGAACATAGTCGCCCTATGCGACGTGGACTGGTCGTATGCCATGAAAACCTTCAACGATTATCCTTCAGCCAAGCGCTTCAAGGACTGGAGGGTCATGTTTGACCAGATGGGGAAAGACATCGACGCGGTTGTCGTGGCGACTCCTGACCACACTCACGCTGTCGTGGCCGCCCATGCGATGACTCTCGGCAAGCATGTCTATGTCCAGAAGCCACTTACCCATTCCGTCTATGAGGCCCGGCTCCTGACCAAGCTGGCCAAGAAATATAAGGTCGCGACCCAGATGGGTAACCAAGGCAATTCATTCGACGACTGCCGTCAGCTCGCTGAATGGATCTGGTCCGGGGTAATCGGTGACGTGTACGAGGTCCATTGCTGGACCGACCGTCCTATCTGGCCTCAGGGACTCATGAAGCCTGCGGGTGGAGTGAAGGTGCCTAAGACCCTTGACTGGGACCTGTTTATCGGACCGGCAGAGATGAGGCCATACGATCCGGCCTACACGCCCTGGAACTGGAGAGGCTTCTATGATTTCGGCACCGGGGCGCTCGGCGACATGGCTTGCCACATCATGGATCCTATTGTCATGGCGCTCGGCATCAAATACCCCACAAGCGTCCAAGCCAGCTCGACACTCAGCAACCTGTATTCCCCGCCTCATGCGGAGACCATCACATACACCTTCCCCGCTCGTGAGCCAAAGGGCAATGTCAAGATGCCCGAGTTGAAGGTCGTGTGGTACGACGGAGGTTTGTTACCTCCTCGTCCTGAGGAACTTCCGGACGGAGAGATGATGGGCGACGAAAACGGAGGACTCCTATTCATCGGCACAAAGGGCAAGATTATGGCCGGCTGCTATGGATTGAAACCGACCCTTCTGCCAAAGTCCTCGATGAGCTATTTCAAGGAGCCGGATCCTGTCATCAGGAGAGTCCCCGGAGGAGGCACAGGTAACATCTGGGTCAACGCCCATGAGCAGGACTGGATCAGGGCTTGCAAAGAATCCCCAGAGAACCGTGTCGAGACTTCATCGAACTTCCAGGTTTCCGGACCTTTCACCGAGATGGTGGACGTCGGTGTGTTAGCCGTGAGGCTCTCAGGGCCTACCGGACTTCACCGGGAGCTGCAATGGGACGGAGAGAACATGCGCTTCACGAATATCACCGAATCCGACATGATCAAGATAGTCAACTTTGACGAGTTCAAGGTCATTGACGGAGATCCGAGGTTCGACCGCCGTTATGCCGATTTCAACGCCAAGCAAATGGCGGAGGAGTGGATCAAGCACACCTACCACAACGGTTACTCACTGCCAGATATGCCCAAAGACTAAAGTGGCTGCCGGCTAAAGGGTTTTCCAGTATTCCTCTATCTCTTCCAGAGTGCGTCCGGTGGTCTCGGGAACGAGTTTCCACATGATGAGCATATACGGGACGCACATCGCCGCGAATAGGAAGAATGTACCTGCGGGGGTCAGGGCACTCATGCACCATGGAGTGAACTGGCCGATGAGGTATGTCCCGACCCAAAGTGCCAGGCCAGCGATGGACATGGCTATTCCCCTGACCTTGTTGGGATACATCTCTGAAAGCAGCACGAACACGACGGCGCTGATAGAGATCGCCTGGCTGAATATGTACAGGAGGAAGAACACGAGAAGAGGGACTCCACCGCCGTTGAAAGCGAATATGAGCCCGATCGCGACCAGGCAGACTATCATTCCGCTGACACCGTAGTAGATGAGTTTCTTCCTGCCGACTTTGTCTATTATGAACACAGCCAGGACGGTTGTGAGCATATTCACGAAACCGACAAGGACGGTTGAGAACGAGGAGTCCTTGGCGGCGAGTCCAGCGCTGGAGAATATGTCGGGGCCATAATACAGGACAGCGTTGACTCCCATGAACTGGCCGAGGATGGCTATAGCGGCTCCGATGACGATGGCCTTGATTATCCCGGGATGACGGAGCTCCGACCACTCGCTCTTTACCTCTTTCACGATTGACTCCTTTGTCATGGAGAATTCCCCAAGGGCGTATTCCTCACCATTCTTAAGCTTCCTGAATATGCCCAAAGCCCTATCGTCCCTACCTTTCACCATCAGCCACCTAGGGCTCTCAGGGATGAGGAATATGATGAGGAAGAACGCCAGAGCCACAACCGTCTCCGAGCCTAGCATTCCCCTCCACATCTCTGTTGAGAATATCCTCTGGAAGAATGGCGTGGAGAAACCGGAATCGCTGCCGGAAAGGATAGCGAAATTGATGAGGTAAGCCAGCAGGAGACCCATTGTAACAGCAAGCTGGTACAGAGACACCATAGTGCCACGGATCTTCGCCGGAGACACTTCTGAGATATAGATGGGCGAGACAATGCTGATTATTCCAATACCCAAGCCACCGATGATCCTGTAGGCCACGAGGTCGGTGAAACCAACGCAGATACAGCAACCGATAGCCGACACCGTGAAGCAAACAGCCGCTATCAGCATAGTCCTCTTCCTGCCCAGGAAGTCACTCAGCAATCCCGCTATGGCCACCCCTATGATCGAGCCTAACAAAGCGCATCCGACATACCATCCTTTGGCAATATCATCAAGGCCGAACTGGGTGCTGACATCCGCGGTCGTGCCGGAGATGACAGCCGTGTCATATCCGAAGAGGATTCCACCCAATGCGGCCACCAGGCACAAGAACACCAGGTACGGGATGTTATTGGATCTGTCCTTAACCATTATTTAATTTTGAAATATTCCTTGTAACGGTCATAAAGATGCCCCGCCTGCGCATATGCGGACTGGGGACTCATAAAGTGGCTGAACTCAAAGGTGATGGCCTTGTCATATCCGCAGCGCTTAGCCGCCTCCAACTTCAGCCGCAGCTTGTCAAATTTGATAGGAAGGAAGCTTATCGGCATGTCACGGTCGAAAGTCTCAGCGTTCGTCCAGCACTTCATCCCGTATTTATCCGCTAGAGCTTTGTTGACCGAGAAGAAAGCGTCGAGCTCGTCATAGTCGATATGCCCATCCTGGAAGGCGCAGGCGTCCACGACATCGTGTATGCCATCGAATATCTCATTCCACTCCCTCTCATGGTCACTGACGGACACACCCTGCTTGACTTTTAATCCAGTTCCCTGGATGGCCTTTTTCCCGTCTATCCAGGGAGAGATGAAGGTGGGCAGACCACCGCTGATGTCCTTGCACATCTTGCCCATCTCGTGGAAGGTCTCTATGCATCCTTTGGTTTTACGGCTTATCTCCGTGCTGATGTACCAACCCTGGAAACTCTTATGCTTCCCATATGCGTTCCAGACCTCCTCGATAACGTATTTATTGGATTCCAGCTCATAGCTCATGTCCCCCGTGTCCCAGTACTTGCCGCTATCGTAAAGCCCGAAGTAGAACTTCATCCCATATTTGTCCGCCAGGGTGAGGAACAGTTCGACCAAGTCCACGGAAGGCATGTAACAGCCTTTGCCAAGCAGGTATTTCGAGGGCCAGGTTATGAATTTCCGGTAGCCGGAGCGTATCATTATCACCGTGTCTATTCCTATCGACTTCATATTCCTGAAGTCAGCGTCCCATTCCTTGACGCCCCAGTTCTGATGTGGAATGTCATGTGAAATCTCATCAAGGAAGGTGCCGGTTATCGGCAGCCCCGCATCCTTAGGGACTATGAAAAAGCGGTCCTGATCCCCGTCCAGGACAGTTTCCGTATCTGTTTCGATTTTCGGGGAGCAGCTGTTAAGAATCGGGATTGAGGCGATCGCCGCAGCGGTTGTCGTTTTAAGGAAGTCTCTGCGATTAGTCATGATATCTTGGTTGTTTTAACAAATATACGAAAAAGGGCGGTCAGTTGACCGCCCTTTCCTAATATGAGATTCTATTAATAACCAGGGTTCTGCCCAAGGTTGGGGTTAAGAGCGAGGTCATTGGTTGAGATCGGGTGGAAGTAAGCCTTGTCAACCCAATCGGATGACTGGTACTTGTTATCCGGAGTGAAGAGGATGGTGTGGCCATCCGTGTCAACCGACCAGTTGCTGCCCTTCATGTCGACATAGACGACGTGTCCTTCGGGAGTAGGCTTGCTCCCGTTCCCGGTGTAGAAATAGACATCCGGGGTGCCGTCGAGGTCAAGGTCGATGTTCTTGTCGAACTCCTTGACATAGATTCCCTGCCACTTGATGCCGAGGAGCGGTCCGACTTTCCAGCGCTGTACGTCAGCGAATGAGGAAGGAGTGGCCTCCCAGACAAGCTCGATGAGACGCTCACGGCGTACCTCGAGGATGGTGGCGTCATTGATGTTGGGGAAGAAAGTCTCCTGCAGGTACTTGTCGACAGTGGTAGGCTTTGCATCAAGGCCTCCGGTGATACCTCCACGGGCACGGAGCTTGCCTATCGTCGCTGCCCACTCGGCGTCGGTGAGGGTCCCGAGTTCGGCTTTCGCCTCAGCGTAGTTGAGGAGAACCTCCGCATAACGCATCCAGACATAGTTGTTCTCGTTGCTATAATCGCCGTCAAGATTGGCGTCGTCGGTGCAGAACTTCATTCCCATGTATCCGGTGAAGGTAACCTGCCAGTCAGGATAGGCGGGACCGTTGGAACGGATGGTGCCGGGGACGCGGATGGTCTGGGCGATACGCTTGTCGCGACCTTCGAACTCTGTCATGAACTCATCAGTCAAATAAGAAGGATCGTCGGTGTACCTTGTGCCGTCAAGATTGAGGTAAAGGTTCATGAACTGACGTATAGGGCAGAAAGGAGTGCCGAGGGTCGAAGCGGTACTCCTACGGTTCATACCATTTTTGAGACCGTCTGCGACACTGTAGACCGTGGCGAGCATGACCTCGCTGGTTTTCGGAACCTTGGTGATAAAGAGATCCCTGTAAGGCTGGCTGCCGGAGGTGTACAGGGAATACTTCTTGCTGTCCATGACGATCTTGGCGGCAGCAGCTGCCCTTTGCAGCCACTTGTCGGCGTCAGGTTCGCCGTGATACTTGCGGAAGGTTCCTTCCCAGAGGCAGAAACGGGACTGCTCTCCAGCGGCCACAAGTCTTGTTACTATGGTGCCGGAAGAGTTTGTGTCCTCAGTGATGTTCTCTATCGCGAACTGGAGATCCTCGTAGATATGTTCTGCGACAACGTTGCGGGAGTCACGGCCGGCGAGAAGAAGCTCGTCGTCGATGTCCAGCGCATGGTCGATCCAGGGGACATCATTGTAGGTGCGAGTCTTGTCGAAATAGAAGACAGCCCTCCAGAAACGGGCGATACCGTTGTAATTGTTACGCACCTTCTCGTCTACGGCTGTATTGTTGTTATTGTCAAGGAAGTAGTTGATGTTACGGAGAGTACCCCAGCTCCATTTGCCTTCCATACTAGGAGTATAAGAGGCAGTGAGGCTTGTGCGGGCGCCCTGGTAGGCATTGATGATGTTGGTGCCAGTCTCACCCCATGAAGTCATTCCGCTTCCAGGCAGAACGTTATACATGGAGTTGGTGTACATCTTGAGACCGCTCTCACTCGCGAACAACGCGTCCTTGCCGACAGAGGCCTGGGGAGTCTCATACATATCGCAGGCTGAGAGTCCAAAAAGAGCCACAAAAGCTATGAATATATACTTTTTCATTGTTCCTTATCTTTAGAAAGTGACAGAGATACCGAAAGTGAAAGCCTTCAGGATAGGATAACTGTAGTTGGATCCACCATCAGCCATGATAGGGGAACTGTACAGACCGGAACTCACGAGGCTGAGGGTCTCGGAGTCTTCTCCCATGATGCTGTTGACATCGAACTGCTTGCTGTGTTTGTACATGGGAGACCAGCACCAGAGGTTTTCGCCGGAGACATACAGCTTGACGGTCTGCATCTTGACGGCGTCGATCCATCTCTTCGGGAGGCTGTAGCCGACCTGGAGGTTCTTCAGGCGGATATAACCGACATTCTGCAGGTACTTGGTCTGAGGGATATGGAGAGTACGAGATCCTTGGTGGGCGATGTATCCGGTGTACCTTGGCCAATAAGCGTCGGGGTTGTCAGGAGTCCACCAGTTGCCGATCATGTCGGCGGGAATATTCGAATAAGGACGGCTGTACTGTCCCCAGAACATGGAGTTGTCACCACCGGCCCACCAATCCTGATGACCGACACCCTGGACGAATGCGGAAAGGAAAAGTCCGTTCCAACCAAAGTTGAGGTTGAGGCTGTAGGTGTAACGAGGAAGTTTGTTACCGATGATCTTGCGGTCGCCGCTGTCGCCTACCTTGGAGTTGCCGAAGTCGATCTTGCCGTCACCGTTGAGATCCTTGAACTTGATGTCACCAGCTTGCCAGGTACGGCTGTTGTTGTTCTGAACCCAACTCTGGTTAGGCCCGGCAATCTGCTTCCCGTTGGCGTCAAAGTCAGCCGAGGTGAAGTAGCCGTCATTTTCGAATCCCCAGATCTCGCCGAGGGTCATGCCGGAATAATAGTTGAAATTCTGGATTCCTGTGCCAGCGCCCGCACCGATGTATTTCTCATCATTGGGATAGTTGTCAATGATGGACTTGGAGTCAGCGAGAGTACCCTTGATCTCATAAGTGAAAGGTTTGCCGCTGAGATTGAACTGATCTTTCCAGGTCAGGACGATCTCCCATCCTCTTGTGGTCATGTCGGCGTAGTTGCCCTTGGGAGCACTCGCTCCGTAAACCGCAGGAAGCTCAGTGCCGGCGCAGTACATGCCGGTGGTCTTACGGATGTAGTAGTCACCTACGAAAGTGAGTTTGTCATTGAACAATCCCAGATCCATTCCGAAATTTGCCGTCGTCGCGGTCTCCCATGTCAATCCGGCGGGAATAGGAGAGGGGACACTTGTGACAAGGTTCTTTGAGTTATTAAGGAGCCTGTTCTGGGTGTTGAGTGAGAAGAGTTCCTGGAACCTGTAAGCTGCGATATTACCGTTACCGAGAGATCCGTAGGAGACTCTGAACTTGAGGTTGGAGATGGCATCGGGGCTTATCTTCCAGAAAGGTTCCTGGGATACGCGCCATCCGAATGAAGCGGACGGGAAGAACTTCCACTGCTGAATGGTAGGGAACTTGGAGGATCCGTCGTAACGTCCGTTGACCTCGAAGAGATAGCGGTCCGCGAAAACGTAGTTGGCACGGAAGAAGCCGCTGCCGATACGCCATTTGTAGTAACTGGTGTTGATGTTTTCGGAACCGGTTGTGAGGGCGATGTTCTCAGCGCCTTCAAAGAGTTTCGAGTTCCTGTGCATGAACATGTAATGGTATGTTTCCTGCTCATAGTTGGTTCCGACCATGAGTTTCACGTCATGCTTCCCGAATGTCTGCGCATACTGGGCGTAGAGGTTGGTGGCGATGTAACCTTTCGTGTGATTGGACGTGTAGATGCCGTCATAAGCGCTTCCCATGTACTTGACAGCCCCATTCTCTGCTGACTTGTAGGGAACAGGAGACTGAACACCGTTCTGCCTGTTGTCGGTGTAACGGACAGTGGCGTCGCCATTCAGCGTGAGGATGTCACGGAAGATATTGGCGACGAAGCTTGTGGTGTTGCGGACATTCCTCCTGTTGGTGTCCTGGTAGTTGTTCTTGTAATAGAAGGAACCAAGTATGGTTGCACCGCCCTGGCTCAGGGAACCATCCGGGTTGAACATAACGTTGACAGGTTGACCTTCAGACTCGAGGGCGTACCAGACGGAACCTTCGCCTACGTTCATAGGGTTGTGGTAGGTCATGTTCGAGAACTCCGCATTGTTGCTGACCTTGAGCCAATCGGTCACTTTGACCGAACCCTTGGCGCGGATGTTGAACATCGAGTAGTCGTCAGGGTCATATTCGAAGATACCTCCCTGATTGTAGTAACGGCCGGAAACCATGAAGTTGGCCTTGTCGCCACCGCCCTGGACAGTAATGTTGTGCTCATGGCCGTAAGCCATGTCCTTATAGAGAAGGTCGAACCAGTCGGTGCTTCCGTAGTAGGAATATTTTCCATTGGCTTCGGTCACGACTCCGGTCGCTCCGTTGCGCAGGTTATTGAGCCACGCGTCGGTGATCTTCAGAGAAGAGTGGAACTTTGAGGGAGCCGCACCTTGCCATCCTTTGTAAGACTCGATGTAGTACTCGGTGAATTCCAGACCGTCAGTGACGACGTTGGGAATCACGGTGGGGGACTTCATGATGAAGTTTCCGGTGTAATTGACAGATACCCTTTCCTTATTGGGCTCCTTGGTGGTGATGAGGATCACACCGAAGGTTCCGCGGGCTCCGTAGATGGCGGCTGAAGAAGCGTCCTTCAAGACAGATACACTAGCCACATCGCTGGGGTTGAGCAGGGACGGGTCACCTTCGACACCGTCGATGAGCACGAGGGCAGAACCACCTTGTCCGATTGATCCGGTACCACGGACCTGATAGTCGGAACTACGGGTAGGCTTACCATCAGCGAATGTGATCTGGAGGTTCGGGACGGCTCCCTGGAGACCTTGGGTGAGGTTGGACAGAGGACGGTTGTCGAGAACTTCGCTCGTGACAACGTCAACCGCTCCAGTGAGGTTGACCTTCTTCTGGGTACCGTAACCAACGAATACCACTTCCTTAAGATACTGGGAGTCCTCGAGGAGGGTAATCGTGAAATTGCTCTGATCCCCTACCGCGATCTCCTGGGTAGTGAATCCGATGAAGGAGATAACGAGAGTCGCGCCTGAGGGGACAGTGAGTGAGAAGTTTCCATTGTCATCGGTGATGGCTCCGTTCAAGGCGCCCTTTTCCATGACATTGGCTCCGGCGATAGCGACTCCCTTGGAGTCTTTAACCACGCCGGTTACTGTCCTCTGCTGCTGAACTTCCGTTCCGCCTGGGATAGCTTTGGGACTCGCATAAGATGCCACTTCCGCGAATGAGAAGAGCAGCATTGTCGCGAGGCAAACCCATAACAGATTCTTTTTCATTTCACCAAATGCTTTAGTTGATTAGTTAATAAGTGGTTATAAATAATTGATAATTAAGCTTAATCCATTATGATTTATAACAAAAACAATTAGTTTAACCTTGTAAATATAAAAAAAGAAATGATTAGTTGTTCGCCAGAGCCTATTTTCTGGCACCCAGATAATCTTTGATGAAGCTGATTTCCTCCTCGTTATAAGGGGTGTGATCCGGACGGAAGAGGTCGTGGAACCATAATTCAGGTTCCTCCATGAAGGGAACCGGCTTGCCGTCGACCACAGAATTCCAGGGATACTGGCACTGCTGCTTGCCGTTGACGAGGCCGTAGCTGAAGGAACCTATCTTCTTCTCCTTGAACAATGGCAGGATCGAAGGGTAATCGGAGCCACGGGTCCTGGCCATCCATTCCGAGCATAGTACAGGCCTGCCATATTGAAGGGCATATTCCACGAACCGGGTGCACCTGTCGATATTATCGTAGCAATGGAAAGAGATTATGTCACTGTTCTCGCAGATGAAGTCGGAGATGGGCTTGTTGTATGAGCGGGCATCCGGCATCGCACACATTGGGGAGGTCAGTGGTTGCGAAGGATTCACCTCCCTGGCCCAGCGGTAAACCTCCTTGATGAAAGATATGGTATCGAAGCCTTCGGTGTGCTCCGGCTCATTATAAAGACACCATGCCAGGATGCGGGGGTCGTTCTTGTAGCGCCTCATGACCTGCTTAAGATAGCGCTCGATTATAGGCCACTTCTCGGGATTATTGACCACGTCCTTGCCTGGCGACGACATCCACACGGAGTTGTGAACCCCAGGCACAGGCTGAGGCTGCGGCCCGGTGTAAGGGTTCTTGATGGTACCCCCATTCGTGAAAAAGGTCATCAGGATACGCATGCCGTGCTTGTCCGCCAGGCGCACAGTCTCTTCCAGCCTCTCCATAAAGCCTTTCGGGTCTTCCTGCCAGACGACATCGCAAAGGAACAGCCTTATGGCGTTGAATCCCAGATCCTCGGCCAAAGCCAGTTCACTGTCAACCACTTCCGGCTTGAAATACTCCTTTCCCCATATCTCCACGGGCGTCCCGCCGTATGAGGGCATATACACGCACCCGACAGGCCAGGGCTGCGAAGCGTACCACTCATTAGCCTTTTCCTCACTCCATCTCTCCCCCACTGTCGAGGCGCAGCTCGCACAGGCCAATGCGATCGCCAGAATAGTCAGAAGCCTGTTCATATTCATTTCTTGTTTTGTCCTTCACGTTTCTTTCGACGCTGCTCCCTGTTATTCTTTTGTGATTCAAGCACTTCCACGACAGCGTCTGTCATCTCATCCGGCCAAGTCTCCCCCGAGACACAGGCATCAGACCAAGGACATAGTTTTTTATAATCCGAATCAAACACAATTGTGTAAGGGGGGCCACATCGATCATTGACGGACATAAATAACATACGTCCCTCGTGGATCAGGCTTGCAGGCCATTCCAAATCGGGATCATCCACACGGTCATATATTTCCTTGGTTATCTCAAACAATTTGCAGTTCACTCCGCCTCCAACTTGAGCGGTGTATAATCCCGTTTCTGGATCAAAGCAACATTTCCAACTACTTCCTTCTTTGAATTCCATATCTCTTGTATTTATTGTCTTGACCTTTCTTCTATTTTTCAAGCATAGGGTTCCGTTTGGATTTCGGCTTAGGAAGAGCGGGAATCGTCGCCTTTATGATGGCCGTCAGATAGTCCCGGTCATCCACATCAGTAATCAGGAAATGCTCCTTGGCCCCGGGGTAAGGTGAGCGCGTCACCACCTCCTTCAACTGCTCCGCTCCCTGACTTGTTGGCTTGATGTACAGATTGTTATCACAGACAAGGCCGAAAATGACGCCGTCACAGTAAACGCAATAATCGCCCATCATCTTCTTGACGGTAATATCCCCCGCACCCGAGCACTGGTCCACAATATATTGCACAAAATCCGCGTTACTTGCCATATTATAAACGGTTTGGTTACTTCTTCTTTCTCTAAACCAGAACTTCTAGACCGCCTTAACGGAAGTGTTTTGTACAAAAATAGCAAATCCCTAATTACTGGAAATAGTATTGTTGAAGTGAACCGCCAATTCGGCGGCATACGTGCCTTGCGTTTTATAGAACCTCTTGATTTACAACACCTTAAGCAACTATGAGTGGTGTGTTATTTCCATGCACCTTAAACCAATCGTTTGACAATTAGCCACTTACGAAAAACGTACTGTGTGTCGCTTCTACAATCAGATTCCTATATTCAAGAAAAACCTGCATTCAGAACGCCTAACGCTACAAGCCGCCGTGTTATGGAAGTAATTGGAATATAATTTTTTACCACATCAGATGGTCCGAAAAAGCACACCATCTAATCAAGCAACCAATTGATGCTGAATAGGTTGCATAACACGCCTTTATGGGTCTTATGGTCCTTGATTTATATATTCCCGCTATTGCAGCGGTAATCCGCTAGAACTCGAAACCGAAGGAAATCTTAGGCATAAAGAGTGTTTTCTGGTCAGTTCTCTTATCGCCGAGCGGGGCTATGACTTTCCCACCAAGACCGACGGTTAATCCGTGTCCGGAACGAAGGCCCCAGCTCCATCCGACATTAGGTTCCACGAACAGCCCATTCTGGAGTTTCATTCCGCTCTTATTCTCAAAATCGAATCCGTGCATATATCCGGTCTTGAGACCGACTACAGGAGTGCCCTTTTTGTTCCTGAGGTAAGAATGGAAATCCAGGAATGCCTCTCCGAAAGAAGGATTCTCCGTCCCGTTTGGGAATATGTATCCACCTATTCCGGCACCCAGGTAAACATTACGATTGAACATATAGCCGTGGGATGTCTCTGCTCCCACAAAGACCCCAAAGTGATCTGTGATAGAGACACTTCCTTTGTAACCTTGAGACCTGTAGTCATTCTGGGCCGAAGCGCAAATGAACGATGCTAAAATCAAAACTCCTGCAAGCAGGACTTTGCTAAACTGATTCATAAAAATCAAGTTAATTAAAACAATAATTTCTGATGTGCCGGCAGGCACACGGCAGATACTTAATACACATTCCATGCCGCTGCAAGGCACATTTTTCGTCTCAAGCCTTGGCCAGCCTGATCATATTGTTAATAGTTAAAAGCTTACCTTGAGTTTCCTGAACTCACATTATTTCAGGAAGGTCAAGAGACTTACGGGGCCAAGGAGGCCGGAGGTCGGGAGCGGGTCGTCGGGAGAGTAAAAGTCCCAGGAGGTCATGGTGGAACGATCCTCCACTGGAAGGGCGGAATCGCCGATGAGCCTGTTGCCCCAAGAGTTTGTGACCTTGATTTCCAGCGTGTTATCCCCTTCAACAAAAGCCTCGGATATGTCAATCTTGAACGGTTCCTTCCACAGAAGGCCTAGGTCCTTGCCATTGACGTAAACGTGTGCCATGTTGAATACCTGACCAAGATCCAGCACAACTCCCGATGTGACCTGATCCGCGTTCCACTGGAAGTATGTCTTATAGGTGGCTGTGCCGGAGAAGAAACGGAGGAATGGATCCTGTGATTCATTCCAAGCGCACAAGCTGTCGAAGTGATAGTCCACTCCCCTTTCGGGCTCAATGGCCGGAACAAAGTGGACATCCCAGGAGGATAAAGACATAATCTCTTCAGCCACAGGTATTTCCTCACGAATATATTCCTTCTTTGCCTTGCCACTCAGCACAACGAACACGGCATCATCCCTTTCCAGATTGAGATCAACAAACAGGCGTCCATCCTCAACTCTATAGGAAACATCCTCGATGGTGCCACGATCAGCTCTCCAAACCTTTGGTTCCAGAACCTTCCGCCCCGAGACGCCAGAAACACAATCCCTCATGCCCAAAGTCATATTCCGTGGCTTTGAGCAAATGTTCGCTATCCAGTAGATTTCCCCGTCAGAATGTTTCCGGTGGACAAAGGCCACGCTGTCCGGAACATTCAGAACATCGGCACTGATTCCAGCATTGTCAAGAGCGGCCCCTATATCCCCTCCTTCACGGAGGTCGCAGACTGGTATTCCCGCCTCACGAACAGCCTCAATGCGAGCGGCAACCGCATCGGACATCCTCTCTATCTGGCTATCAATCACCAGCATACGGTAGCTTGCTCCAGACTTGGAAACAATGCGCCCATCCTTTACCTCAAGAGCGTTCACGAGAGCATCCCCATTCACGAAATCATAGTTCCATCCAGCGGGAATCGCCGGCCTCTCCTGACTGAACCTTGCCGTCGGATTGGTGTCTTCGCCGTACAAATAGGCGATGTCTGCGACAAAGAGGCCTTGGCTGAGCATAAAGCAGCTCCGGCTGATATAGTCTATCCAAGGACGAGCCTCGGAAGCCCAGGTGTCGAACCTGTTGAACCACTGGCCATACGGGCCAAGACCGAGTCCTGGTTTGAACCCTTCTGATGGCTGATGGACGGATGTGTGGATCACAAACCTGTTAAGCCCCTCTGCCATAGCCGCATCGGCGACAGGCTTTAGCTTTCCGGGATGGCACTGATATGCCCACCATCCATCCCATTTCCCTGGACGGCCGTTGGTGGTGAACGCTTCGGCGGCGCAGATGTTCTGGCCATAGATATGGGCCACAGACGAAGACTCACGAAGGTCCGCCTCCATGTGCGGCATAGTGGCATATACTCCCGCCCTGAAACGAACCCAGAACGCACCCTGAGGCACATCCGCGGTCCTTTTCACCATCATTCCATCCCCGATGAAGGCACGCCTTTCCTCATGGGATTCGCTGTAGCGCTTGATGCCATGGGAATGGAAAATCTCGGTAGCGAGGTCGTAGTGATTCTCAGCAAGCAACTCTCCAAGAGTCTGACGCCAGTCGAAGAGGAAACGCTCACGTTCCTCATCGGTGCCAATTTTCTCACCGGCAAAGGCTGGAAGCCATAGGGCCATCGAATATCCCCTCCTCTTCTCAAACTCTTCCTCCATACGCGAGGTCCACGTCCCCTTTCCGGACTCGTAACTGTCAATGTCGATATTGCTTATAGTCCCGGGTCCAAGTTTGCGTCCAAGCGCCTCCTCGTACAGACCCAGGTAGTTTTCCCAATACCGTCTCACGGCTCCCGCATCCAACTTATCCACTTCAAGGCCAGTGGCTTCCGGTGGAGCGGGCCCATTCGTGGTTCCTATCAAGGTGTAGGCAAACCGGTAGACTGTCCATTCTCCTTCCGGAGCGGTCCAGTCAAGTATTCCATTGATATAAGAGTTAGTAATATCCTCGACAATCGGATCCGTCCCCTGTTTGACAGCCAGAACCCGTATTTCCTTAAGGTAGTCACGGACAATTCCTTCCTGCGCCGGAACAGCGTGGAAAAGGCCTGTCGAAACAGTCTTTACAGGCAACGGCAGGTCCCCATGGAAATGGCCATGGACAGTGGTCGTGCTCCAGACCAGTTTCTTCTGGGCATCATCCTCGCTCACCCAAGGGCCTCCGGTCAGGCTCCATCCAGGAGAACTGGCGATGCCGACTTCAAGGCCGAGGGAATCAGCGAGAGCCACCGCATAGCGGAAGGCATCCTTCCAACCTTCGCTCATATAAGGAAGAAGAGTGTCAACCACCTGAGGTGTTGAATATGCCGCATCGAACAGGAAGAAGCCTGAAAGGCCGATGTCATGCATCCATTGAAGATCCTTCTTTATTCCATCTTTCGTCACATTGCCGTTCATCCAATGCCACAAAACCATAGGCCGGCTTTCGTGAGGCGGATTCATGAAACCAGCTTCAAGTTCTTGGCATTCTTTCCTGCCACTACAAGAAAGCGCCAGTAAAGCAGCGGCAATGTAGAGGACAATTCTCTTCATGACATAGACTCCTTTTCGCCAAGGATTAATAAGCGTAGGATGCGGGTCTTACGGAGCAGGCGGACGAGGTTGTAGCATATCGTCAACTCGGCGACCGCCAGGAGCGGGGCGACCCAATACGAGTGAGGGATCGGGACATAAACCTGCAGTCTGTTGACCAGGATCTCAAGCAGGAAGGTTTGCAAGAAATAAATGCCCAGTGTCGCGGCACCGATCCGGCATAGGGTCCCGCTCCATTTCCAACGCTGGATTGCCTCGTGGACCGGCTTTGACAGTAGATAGAAAGTCAAGCTCCCTGCCATGCCCAACGCCAGCCGATATAGGGTCAGACCGAGGTTGCCCCAATCGAAGGATCCCGTAGCGAGGTCAATCACATGTGTGGGCTTTTCGTACACGGTCAGATGTCCGGACCAGAAGCAGAGCAGCACCCCGAACACTACCGCGGACAGCACCAGCCAAATGACGCGGTGCCTCTCGACCTCATCTCTGCGGTTGCCGATTAGTATACCCATACAAAAAATCGGCAGCATGAAGTTGAGATTGACAATCTCAGTTCCGGGAATCAGGATGACCAGGACCGAGGCCACAATCGCGGCGATCCAGTCTTTCCGCAGCCAACGGCACAGCGGATGCATCAGCAGGTAGCAGAACAAGAGGCACTTCAAGAACCACACGCAATTCATGAAGCCGGCGAAAGACCATTCACACAGATCCGCAATGGCCGTCACCCCCGCTGCGAGCATTATGAGGCAGGCGATAGCATAAGCAGTGAGCGAAGGAATACCCAATTGCCGGAGTTTGCCCATGGCCATTTCCCCATAGCCACGCCTCAAGGAAGAAGGGAAAAAGAAGCCACAGACGAACATGAATAGCGGCATGTGATAGGAATATATGAATTCCCAGACCGGATGATCCCAGAACAGCCCACCGGACAACTGCTCTGTCGAATGCCCCAGCAGCACGGAAAAGATCGCGAAGCACTTCAGCAGATCCATGTATTCCAGTCTCTGTCTCATACTGCGAAAATAGGGTGGCTTATTTGGCTACGCATTTCCATAAAATACTAATAATAAATCGCTTACAACAAACGCTCCTACTGTCAATAAGTGAATATCGTATTCACGGCGGCATGGTCTGAGGCCCAGACGTCATCGATATCCGGCGCCGTGCGTATTATCTTGGAGTGCAGCGCTTTAAGTTTCGGGCCTTTATAGTAAATGAAATCTATCCTGTTATGCTGGAGATGGCCGAAAGTGACAGCCCAAGTACCCTCACTGCGGCTAACCTCGTCGGGATTCATCTCACGGAAACTGTCTTTGAAACCAAGTTCCTTCATATAGATGGAAACCGGGAACTTGATATTGCCATAACCGTAGTGGATGGAAGGGTCCGTCCAGTCAAGGTGGCTGCTTGAGTTGAAGTCTCCGGCGAGAATGATGTCAGTATCAGGAGTCACATAAGGCTTGGTATCATTGTTAACAATAGCGGTGATATCCACGAGTGCTCGGGTCCTATCCTCCTCAATCCATTTTCCGGTATCCTGACCGGGAGCCATATAATCTCCAGCATATGTGGGATTTACCGCATATCTGATCCAAAGGCCATTAACGAAGAGCCTGTTTCCACCAGGAAGCTGAATAAAAGCAGGATTGGATTTGAAAACATCGCTGGTTGGAATGGGCTCCATCGGATATCTGCAGAGCAGCGCCAGGTTAGTATTGTCCACACGTGTCAGCAGATTCATCCCGAGAGCCTCGGAGATTGTTCTTTGACTTCCGTACCCTTCCTGAAGGGTAACCAGATCAGCTCCTGATGCTTTAAGCAGCTCGGTTATACGGGAGACTCCCTCATTGCCAACATGCTTTCCTCCTTGATAAATATTCCATTGTACAACGTTAAGGATGCCGGGGCCGCTTTTCCTGATAATCTCCTTCGGGAGAGTCTCATCCGTGGTCACCGGTCTCACTGTCCGGTGGCCCAATTTGAAAGACGGGATGCCGTAGCGGATTGTGTTCCCGACTTCAGCGTCCGGAGCAATGTCTGCCGTCAGAAGAATATAGTTCACGCCGCTTTTGAGCTCAAGTCCCTTGCCCGGGAGTACCACTTTATTGGACTTTGAGGGATTGTCAACCGTACATAGAAGCTTCTTCTCTTTGCATCTTGGAGCTTGCCCCGCATCCCAGATCTGAAGCCTGGAAATGTCCTTCAGATTCACGTCCCGAGCATCCAACTTGATGGATTTTATCTTGAGAGGATGGGATGATCCCGTAACAAACACTCTCAACTTGAGAATCTGATCCTGCAGCGCTCCTCTCTCCGTATCCCACTCACTCTCTACGACCACTGCATTGAACAATTTCTGCCGGTCCGCACAACGGCTCTTAAAGGCGGGATTGTCATTCTGGACTGAATATGCGATGGGCAGTGTCTCGTTGTAGACATCTATCCTTCCGCTGCGAAGGTGATATGGTTGATGGCCTGTGCCTGCAGGATTGACCGCATGATCGACCAGTTCAGAATCAAAATTGAAATATATGACTAGGTCATCGAAGGAAGGATGCCTCGGGGTGATGTCCCGGTCTTTCCACTTCCTGAGCGTCTTTTCCGGTATAGCATCGTTCCATATGCGGAACTCGTCGACCTGGCCGGCAAACAAAGTCTTTTTCTTCCCGTTATATTGATATCCTATGTCACAGGGAAGAATGGAAATGAGTGTATCTTTCTTTGCGGCCAGATTCCCGTCATAGTAAAGCAGGGTTGAACTCCCGTCGCAGACAAGGGCCGCGTGATGCCACTCCGGCGTCGATACCTCTCCGGATGAAAGGCCGGTGAGAGGATTGGTAAGAACGCCTTTTTCCAGAGTCAGAGGGAATATGTCAACATAATGCAATCCTTTACCGCCTACGAGGACCTCCCTTTCCTTGAACTCGGAGTCATCAGGCTTATACCACATCTCGAGTGTGAAAGGAGGCTCAATTATCTTGCAGCCTATACTCATCACATTATCAATACCATCCAAGTAGACAGCCTTATTGACAGGCTGGACAGGATTTGATTGCAGGCCGACCGAAAACAGCATGGCCATAAGTATTGAGAGCATAGACATGGTTATGTGGAGTGTTTACTACAAATTTATAAAAAAGATATATAACCCCCTCTTGGATGGGCAACTGCCGAATACGATAGTGTCTGCGAAGTATCAAAAATCGACCTCCTAAGTGAGCGATAAAGTAACTATGTTTGTAATCCAAATGAAGAACGCTCTCAGGGGCTTGTCGGCCCCTGCCGCTTGGCAGACCCCCGAGAAGTTTTTCATATGATATAAAA
>JAEEGG010000430.1_pt1 | contig 144380 bp, 100 predicted proteins | sample 9134161 | NCBI WGS metagenome assembly JAEEGG01 (sample SAMN16246543, study PRJNA631951) | gut metagenome | biome: gut microbiome; feature: rumen; material: CR-attached | host: Bos | place: Iran: Karaj | collected 2018-10
AATCTGCGCCAAATTCAATCTTGACAGTTACCAACTGACTGTTGCACCCACTCCCGTATGGAAGGTTGAACTGGAGAGCCATTCCAACAATGGTGTCCTCGGCCTAGGCTGCGTGCTGGATCCCGAGGGCAATGCCTACTTCCGCGCTGCGGAAAAGATATTCCGGCTGAACAACCGGGACGGCTCTCTGGGATGGGAGTACAAGACCGAAGGTACCTACAATACGGGCGTTCCGGCCATTGACTCGATGGGCTACATCTATGTGGTCGACTACGACAACGGCAGCGGCGGCAACAAGCTGCTGAAGCTGTCCTCGGCCGACGGAAAGCTCATCTCGTCCGTTGAACTCGAGAATCCCAGGACCAGCCCTACCATCGACAAGGACGGCAACATCTATGTAACCGGTTCGACCTCGTCGGGAGCCGTGCTCTACAAAATCACCTGTCCCAAGACAACGGCACCCGGCTCCAACTGGTCGCAGCTCGGAGCCAATCCGCAGAAGACCTGCTGGGCTCCGGGAGCAAATTTTTAGAGCGTATGGAGAAAAAACGATACCTCTGCCCGGATTCGGTCCGGGAATGTATCCTTGAGTGGGAAATGCCCCTCTGCGAAAGCACGGGGGCGCTTCTCCCGCTTGAGGAGAGCGGTGATATGGAAGACCTGGGGTGGAATTAAAACGGAACTGCAATGAAGAAATTGAGTATTTTTACAGTTGCTTTGTTTGCACTGTTTGCCTGTAAGGCAGAACTTCCGGAAGAAAACATCCAGGAGCCCGCGGGAGGAGAGACCTATCTTCTCGAAGCGGTGATCACCCCTCCTGCCGAAACCGCCGCCAAGACGTATCTCGGCGAGAAAACGGGCACCTCCTACCCAAATTACTGGGGCGCGGGGGATGCCGTTTCCGTCAACGGAATTACCTCTGCGGCCCTCCCGACCGATTCGGAATATGCCGGCACCGACAAAGCGACCTTCGAGCTGCAGGGAGTCCTGTCGGCCCCTTATTACTATGCCTATCCGGCTGCGGCCGTATCGGGATACAACGCCGGGCACGCTACCGTGACCTTACCCACCGTGCAGGAGTGGTCGGCGACCAGCTACGATCCTGCCGCCTTCATCATGCTGGGTAGCGGCAACGCCCTTCCGCTCTCGTTCACGCCCCTTGTATCCGTCGTGAAACTGACGATTCCGGGCTCTTACACCGCCAAAATTGCCTCGGTTATGTTCGAATCCCTGGGAAGTCAGATGGTGAGCGGACCGTTCACCACGGATTTCTCCGCCCTGACGGCAGCGAGCGGCGCATCCTCACGGGTGAATTTATTTGCCCCTTCAGAGGGCGCCGATTTCGGGTCTTGCGTTTTCCTCGTGATTCCTGCCCAGACCTATTCCGGCGGAATGCGTTTCACCATCCGTGCCACGGACGGCACGCAGATGACCTACGGCACGAGTTCTTCTTTCCCGGCCCAGGCGGGGAAAGTCTATACGCTGACGACGAAGACATACGCCCCCGATGCGGAGACAACTCCGGACGGGATGATGGTAATGTCCTCCAACGTGCGCTACGCCACCGCCAGGGACAAGGCCGGCAATCCCGATACGGGCGATCGCGACTGGACCAACAGGAAAGCCGCATGGTGCGCCATGCTCAATCAATATCGTCCGGCAATCGTCGGACTGCAGGAGGCCCAGAAAGAACAGGTAAAGGATATCAAAGCCAGCTGCAGCGGCTACAATCATTATGGATTGGGCCGGGAAAGAGGGTATGATATCACCTCTGACGGGAGTAGCATCTTCGGAACAGGCAATACTTACGCCAAAGAGGAATCAAGCACCATCCTCTACCGGACCGACCTCATTACCCTGAACAGTTCCGGTACGGTCTGGCATTCCAATTCTCCCAACTCCGCCAATTCCTATTTCAGCGAGATGGAAGACCACGTGCCCCAGACCTCGACCTGGGCCATCCTGACGTACAAGCCCACCAATCAGCAGTTCTTCCTCCTGAACACACATCCGAGTGTCTATGGGGCAGCCCGATCCAAAGAAATCGCGTTGATCTACAATACCATCAACAGCAAGAATACCGGCAATCTGCCCGTTATCCTGACCGGAGACTGGAATATGACGGAAGACGACACAAATATGTCTCTCATCGAAAATAACTATTCCAGCGCCCGGAAGACGGCCCCGGAGACGGATTACTTCGAAACTTACCACTGGTGGGGCACGCAGGCCAGGATCATCGACCATATTTTCTATGGCGGAAGCGTCGCCTGTTCCCTCTTCCACACCGACAGGCGCAAGTGGAACAACCTGTATATCTCCGACCACTATCCGGTGTATGCCATATTTGACATGAGTGGCAGTGCGCCGATGGCGGGCCCTGTGGCAGATTTCGATCTGCCGGCAGATCCTGTCATAGGCGAAACCGTGACATTTACCGACCGGTCGAGTTCTTCCGCAGGCATCGCCTCCTGGTCCTGGAATATCAACGGTGCCATCTATACCGCACAGTATCCGCAGGTAACGCTCTCGCAGAAGAACAACCTGATTACCCTTACGGTCGTCGACCGGAACGGAGAAAGGGCGAAAGTCACCAAGTCGTTTGTCGTCGGTCAGATAACCGAAGGCGCTACGCATGAAGGATATTCACCGGTCGATCTATTTTAATCCATAGCAGTGAAATGAAAAGATTGTACGTTCCGCTTGCCATTATCCTTGTGATGGCCGTCTCCTGTCAGGAGTCCCCTATGCCCTTCCCCGAGGTGGGTGAGGCCTATGCCATCACCGGGGGGCCGGAGGACCACTTGCTGGCCAACTACTTCGGCATCAATGCCTGGAGTCCGGACGGCCGGTATGTCTGCGTGCTGGGGACGGATTTTACGGGACGTCTCCCCGAGGTGACGGACACGGCCACGGTAGCGCTGGTGGATCTGGCCGACAGTTGCCGCTATATCCCCATCGGCAAGACCACCTGCTGGAATTTCCAGGAGGCCGCGATGTTCCACTGGCTGCCCTGGGAGGACGGTCTCTGCGCTTTCAATGACTGCCGGGACGGGAAGTTTGTCACCGTGCTGCTGAACTGGAAGACCGGGGAAGAACGCATCGTGCCACGGCCGGTCAGTGCCGTGGATCCTTCCGGAGAATGGGCGGTGAGCATCAACTATGCCCGTCTCCGCCTCTGCCGGCCCGATTACGGTTATGCAGGGCAGGGACAGGACCCGCTCCGGGATCAGGTCTGGCCGGAGGATGACGGTCTGTGGCTCGTTAACCTCCGGACAGGCGAAGAACGGCTGCTCCTGTCGGTCGCGCAGACCCGGTTGCTGATGCCGAAGATCACCTCGGAGGACGGTCTGGCCTATTTCTGCCATACCACCCTCAGTCCGGACGCCGGGAAAGTCTTCTTCCTCGCCCGGACGGTGCAGGATTTCAACGCACAGATTGCGGAGAAAGGCTATGTTTACAAATGGGAAACGGCCGCCTTTACCGTCCGGACAGACGGGTCATCCCTCCGGCGCTGCTTCCCGGACGGATGGAACGGCTCCCATTTCAATTGGAAAGACAGTGAAACGCTGGTCGTCACGGCCCGCTGGGATGGCGGCAGCTGCTGGGCGCATACGGTCTTCAAGGTGGGAGAGGAAGATAAGGTCCGCCATCTGGCGCCTGGAATTATGGACTGGGACGGTCACTGCGTCTTCTCTCCGAACGGCAAGTTCATCAGCAGCGAAGGTTACTGGAACAAGGACGGGTATCGCAGCTGGGTTTTGTTGCGTGAGGAAGATGAGGCCATCATTTCCCTGGGACGTTTCTTTGTACCGGAGAAATACAAAGAGCAGTATTCCCGCTGCGACCTTCACGCCCGCTGGCGCCCCGACGGTTGCCAGCTTGCCTTCAATTCCGTCCACGAGGGAAGCCGGCAAGTTTATTTGAGAGATGTAAAATGGAAGTAGCATGCGTATCGACAGAACCATTCTGACAGCATTATGGCTCCTGGGTGTCATCGTCCCGGCCTCCGCCCAGGAAATCCAGCCGGATATCACCTCCGTCGAGGTGACCGTGAGGGTCGATCCGGGCGTTATCAAGGGGCCGGTGAAGCCGATGAATGCCGTCAACAACGGTCCTTCCTGGGACAGCCGGCAGCAGAAGGAGGACTTCCGCATTCTGGACATCCCCTTCAGCCGCACCCACGACGCCAGGGGGTATTACGGGGAACAGGTGGTGGACATTAGCAGCATCTTTCCCGACTGGAGCAAGAATCCCGACAAGGAGTCCTCGTATGACTTCCGGGAGACGGACCTGTACATCAAGACTTTGATCGAAGCCGGCAGCGAGCCCTTCTACCGCCTCGGCCAGACCATCGAAAACCAGATAGCGGCGAAGTACAACATCTTCCCGCCGAAGGACTATAAGAAATGGGCCGTCATCTGCGAACATATCATCCGCCATTACAACGAGGGCTGGGCGGACGGCTTCCATTACAATATCCGCTACTGGGAGATCTGGAACGAGGCCGACCTCGATATATCTTCCGGCCGCTGGGAGACCGAGCCCCGCACCTGGGGCGGTCCCATCGAAGAATTCCACAAGATGTACGCAATCGCCGCAAAGCACTTGAAGGCCTGCTTCCCCGACCTCAGGATCGGCGGTCCCTCCTACTGCCGGATCCAGGGAACCAAGACCTATTTCCCGCAGTTCTTCGAGTACATGCGCGACAACAAGGTCCCCATCGACTTCATCTCCTGGCACAAATACGGCGCGGAGCCGTCGGTGTACCTGATGGAAGCCGGGCTGATCCGCGGCTGGATGCAGGAGTATGGCTACGGCGAGGCCGAACTCATCCTCAACGAGTGGAATTATCGCCGGTTCAAGGAAGGCTCCGGCAGCTCCAACGAACGCTACAACCGGATCAACCGCCGCTCGATGAAGGGCGCGGCTTTCGTCGCCGCCACGATGTCGGCCCTGCAGGACGCTCCGGTGGATATGATGATGTACTATGACTTCCGGGCGAATTCCAATTACTGCGGATTCTATGATTATCAGACTCAGGAGCGCAAACCCGTCTATTACGCCTTCTATGCCTGGAGCCACCTGCGCGGTGACCAGTGCCTGTGCACCGTTGAAGGCGGCGCCGGCGACATTTACGCCGTAGCGTCCACAAAGGACGGAAAGACCACACTCCTCCTCACCCGCTACGACGGTGACAACAACGCCTGCAACCTCGCCAACGTGACAGTCTCCATTCCGGGCCTGACCCGGAATCCCGTCCTCTGCCACCTCACGGACAACGAGCATCTCTACACCGAAATTCCGCTCTTCCCCACCGGGGACGGCAAGGTCAGCATCAACCTGTGGAACAATGCCGTCGCCGTACTGGAATTCTGATTGGAAAAGAGTATCTTTGTCTATGCATCGTAAAATCGCCATTTTACTTAGTGGTTGCCTGCTTCTTGCGGGGGTATGCAGCGGAAAGCCGAAAGCTGGAGAAGGCATCCCCGTCCCGGTCTTTGACGCCCAGCCCGAATATGTGGAACTGTACCGGACGGCCTGGGAACAGGCTAAGGATCATATCAAGTATCAGCCCGGCCTTCCCCAACCCCGGTATATGGACGAGGGTTTCCGGGACGAGGCGATCTGGATCTGGGATTCGGAATTCATGGTGATGTTCTGCAAATATGCACCGCATATTTACCCGGGCATCGAGACGCTGGACAATTTTTACTACACCCTGCACGAGAATGCCGGCTCACCGCTGAGCGTCTGGCATCCGGACAACCCGCCTTTCTTCGCGTGGGTGGAAAACGACTACTATAAATTCACCGGAGATAAATCCCATATCAGGACGCTTATCCGGAAGAAACGCTTCCTCCAGAAGCATTTCGACCTGTTCAACACGATGCGGCCGGGGATGACATTCCCGTTCGAGATCAGCAACGACGGCATCCGGATCGAGTACAAAGGCATCGGCTACAACTGGCAGAGCTGGCAGAGCGGAATGGACAATACCCCGCGCAAGCGGGAAATGCCGCTCTTCTGGGTGGACGCCATCTCCCAGCAGGCACTCTCCGCGCTCTATATCTCCCGACTGGCCCGTGTGGCGGGCGATTCCGCCACGGAGCGGGAATTCACCGCGAAATACGAGGATCTGAAAGAGAAGATCAACAAATATTACTGGGACGAAGAAGACGGATGCTACTACGACATCCGGGAAGGGGATCTCTCCAAGACCCATATCCTCACCCCGGCCTCTTTCTGGCCGATGCTGGCGGAGATTCCCTCGCAGGAGCAGGCCGAGGCAATGGTGAAGTTCGCCCTGCAGGATGACAAACTGGGCGGCATCGTGCCCTGGGTCACCGTCTCGAGGGACGATCCCGAGTTTGACCCGGACGGAAATTACTGGAAAGGGTCAATGTGGCTGCCGACGGCCTATATGGCCATCAAGGCGCTGGAGAAATACGGCTTCTTCGAGGAGGCCGACCGGACGGCCGAGGCCATTCTGGAGCATCAGTGGCAGACCTATTCCGGCTATGAGCCGCACACGATCTGGGAATGCTACAATCCCACCAGGCCGGAACCGGCCAGCAAGAAAGCCAGTTCCTCCACACGGATCAAGAGCGTGAAGCCCGATTTCTGCGGCTGGTCGGCCCTGGGGCCCATTTCGCTTTTTATCGAGAATGTCCTGGGCTTCTACGAAGTGGACGCCGCCGGCAAAACCGTCCGCTGGAATCTGCATCAGACCTGCCGGCACGGCATCAAACAGCTCTCATTCGGCAAAATCACCACCGACATCCTGTACGAAAACGGGAAGGTGACGGTCGTCTCCAATAGACCTTACACTTTATACATCAACGGCACCCGGCATCCCATCCGCCGCGGTACAAATGTGATTGCGCTATGAAAAAGCGGATTCTACTCCTCCTGACAGGACTGCTTACCGTCGCGGCCTATGCGCAGGATCCCGCCGCCAAGAGTTTTCTCCTCGCGGAAGGCCGGGAATGCCGGTCGCTCGGCGGGCAATGGAACTATATCGTCGATCCGATGGACACGGGCATCTACAAATACCAGATGACACTCCTGAAGCCCTCCAGGCGGTATTTTGCCGACCGGCATTACTATGTAGAGGAGTCCCGCCAGATCGAATACGACTTTGACAAGGCGCCCACGCTCACCGTTCCCGGCGACTGGAATACGCAGTCGGAGCGTCTCTACTATTATGAGGGAAGCGTGTGGTACCGGAGGACGATAAAGATTCCCTGTCAGGCCGGGAATGACGGGAAGGGTGCCGGGAATGACGGGAAGCGCTGGTTCCTGTACTTCGGGGCGGTCAACTACAAGTGCATCGTGGGACTCAACAATACCATCCTGGGTGAGCACAAGGGCGGTTTCACGCCGTTCTGGTTCGAAGTGACCGATGTACTCCGCGAGGGGGAGAACAGTCTGGTGGTATGGGTGAACAATACGCGCGGCGTATCGGAAGTCCCGACCGTCAACTTCGACTGGTGGAACTACGGGGGCCTCACGCGGGACGTTCAATTGATAAGCGTTCCGAAGGTGTTCATCAAGGATTACCGCATCCGCTTCGACGGTTCCTCAGCGGAGATCTCCGTCAGCCTCGACGGAGGCGATGTGCCGGTCACGGTAGAGATTCCGGAACTGAAGATTAAGGTGCAGATTCCCGGTACAAGCCCGGGAATGACGGGGATTAACCTTACGAAGAAAAAAAACAAACCCGAACTCTGGTCCCCTTCAAATCCCAAACTGTACGACATCATCATTACGGCCGGAGAGGACCGGATTGCCGACAAAGTCGGATTCCGGACCGTCCGGACCGAAGGGGAAAAGATCCTCCTCAACGGGAAGCCCGTATTCCTCAAGGGGGTTGCCCTGCACGACGAGACCATCGGCGCCAATCCCGGCCGGTGCCGCAGTAAAGAAGACGTAAAAGCCCTTCTGGAAGCCGCAAAAGACCTTGGCTGCAATTTCCTCCGCCTGGCGCACTACCCGCACAGCGAGCAGATGGTCCGCCTCGCCGAGGAGATGGGCTTTATGCTGTGGGAAGAAATCCCCTGCTACTGGAATATCGACTGGACCTCGGAAGAGACTTACGCCAACGCCGAGAACCAACTCCTGGAGATGATCGGCCGCGACGCCAACCGCTCCGCCGTCATCATCTGGTCGGTCGCCAACGAAACCCCGCGGAATCCTGAGCGGCTCGCCTTCCTCGGCAAACTGATCGCCAGGGCAAGGGCGGAAGACCCGACCCGGCTCGTCAGCGCCGCGATGGAAAAGAAATTCCGGGATCCGCATCATGCCGTCGTCGAGGACGAACTCATTGCCCTTACGGACCTCATCAGCTTCAACCAGTACGAGGGCTGGTATGACGGCACGCCGGCCGACTGCGACTCGCTTGTCTGGACGATTCCCACCGGCAAACCCGTCGTCATCAGCGAATTCGGCGGCGGTGCGCGCTACGGCATGCACGGTGACGAGAACAAACGCTTCTCGGAGGAATACCTCGCCCTCCTTTACCGGAAGAATCTTGAAATGCTGATGCGGCTCCCCGGCATCGCCGGCCTCAGTCCCTGGTGCCTGAAGGATTTCCGCTCCCCGAAACGCCCCCTGAACGGCATTCAGGACGAATTCAACCGCAAGGGCGTCATCGACGAGCAGGGACACCGGAAGCAGGCCTTCTATGTCCTAAAAGAATTCTATTGCGACAACTGATTATTTTTGTATATTTGCTCCGATCATTATTTCATCGCCATGAAACGACGTGATTTTTTGAAAGGAGTATCCCTGATAGCGGCCGGAAGCGCGCTTTCCGGGCCTCTGGCAAATGCTGCCGGAATTATTCCCAGTCCCGCCGAAGCCTCTCCCCTGCCCCGGGATGATGATTTTGAGCCCGTTACTGGCCTTTCTCCCGTCCGGGCCCTCGATCCAGAGGTCAGCCGCCCCATCAGCGTCATCATCATCGGCTGCGGCAACCGCGGACGGACCTATGCCGGCTATGCCCGGAAGTTTCCGAAGGGAATGAAAGTCGTCGGCGTTTCGGACATCCTGGAGCACCGGGCCAATTATCTGGGCGACCAGCACAATGTACCGCAGGAGATGCGTTTCGGGCACTTCCGGGAGGTGTTCGAGGGCGGGAAGAAACTCGCCGACGCCGTCGTTATCGCCACGCCGGACGACCGGCATTACGAGCCCTGCATGAAGGCGCTCGCGCTCGGCTACGACGTGCTGCTGGAAAAGCCCGTCGCGCCTACGGCCAAGGAGTGCAAGGCCATCCGGGAAATGACCAAGAAAACCGGAAGGGTCGTGGCGGTCTGCCATGTCCTGCGGTATGCCCCGTACTTCATGGCGCTGCGCGAAGTGGTACGGAGCGGAGTCATCGGCGACGTGGTCAACATCCAGCACATGGAGCCCATCCAGTACGCCCACATGGCCCATTCCTATGTCCGCGGCAACTGGCGCCGGGAGGATGAGACCACGCCCATCATCCTGGCCAAGTCCTGTCACGATCTGGACATCCTCCGCTGGATCATCGACAAACCCTGCAAGCATATCTCCGCGGAGGGCTGGCTCTCCTTCTTCAAGGCGGAGAACGCGCCGAAGGGCGCCCCGAAATACTGCACCGACGGCTGCCCGCATCAGAAAGAGTGCCCGTACGACGCCGTGGAGATTTATACCCGGCTGAAACAGCATCTCGGGGTATTCGACCTGCACGGAAGCAAGGATCCGGAACTCATCATGAGCCGGCTCAAAGACCCGCGCTACAACAGCTACGCCCGCTGCGTCTTCCACTGCGACAACGACCAGCCGGACCACTATGTAGCCATCATGGCCTTCGACGGCGACGTCACGGCCTCCTTCAGCATGGACGCCTTCTCCCCGAAAGGCGGCCGCCGGACCCGCATCATGGGCACGATGGGCTATATAGAAGGCGACGGCAAAGAATTCACCGTCACGGACTTCCTGACCCGCAAGCCCAGGGTGTGGAACATGAATGTGGCCGAAATCCCCGAATATGCCCAGTCCGGCCACGGCGGCGGAGACCTCCGTCTGGTCAGGGACTGGCTCGAGGCCGTGGACCGGCATGACCCGGCGCATCTGTCAAGCAGCATTGACGTCTCCATAGAGAGCCACCTGATGGGCTTCGCCGCCGAGCGCTCCCGCCGCACCGGCAAGAAGGAGAAAATCTGACCGCATGGAGCATAAACGACTGCTGTCGATTGATGCCCTGAGGGGGTTCGACATGATGTTCATCATGGGGTTTGCCGCCATCGTGAAGGCGACCTGCCAGTTGTTCCCGGGCGGGGAGGACTGTTGGCTGTACACACAGATGCTCCATGCCGACTGGAACGGCCTCTTCCACCACGATACCATTTTCCCTCTGTTCCTGTTCATCTCGGGAATGACATTCCCCTTTTCGATGGCGGCACGCAGGGAAAGAGGGGCGTCCGGGCGGCGGATATTCTGGCATACCGTACTCCGGGGGCTCATCCTGTGCCTGCTGGGACTGGTTTACAATAAAATCTTCAAACTGGAGCCCACCTTCAGGATTCCGAGCGTCCTTGCCCGGATCGGCCTGGCGTGGATGTTCGCCGCCTGGATTTACATGGCCTGCGGCTGGAAGTGGCGGGCCGGGATCGCCGCCCTGATCCTGATCGGATATAACCTCCTTCTCCTGATTCCGGCGCCGGATGCCGCCGGAGCGGGCAGCCTCTCGCTGGAAGGCAATATCGTCGGATACGTTGACCGTTGCCTGATGCCGAATCATCTCCTCCAGCGGGGCCTCTTCGACCCGGAAGGTCTCCTGAGCACCCTCCCCGCCATCGTGACGGCGATGCTCGGCCAGTTTACGGGCGAGTTCGTCAAGGATTCCGGCAAGTCCCGGAAAACTCTCTGGATGCTGCTCGCCGCTGTCGCCCTGATCGGCGCCGGGCTCGTCTGGAGTCTGTGGTTCCCCATCAACAAGAAACTCTGGACCAGCACTTTCGTCCTGGTCGTCGGGGGATTTTCCGTGGCCCTGTTCGCCCTCTTCTACTGGCTCATCGATGTCAAGGGCTGGAAAAAATGGACGCCGTTCTTCACGGTGATCGGGATGAATTCCATCACCATCTATATGCTCCAGCGGATTGTCTCCTTCAAGGATATCACGGCCTTCTTCTTTGGCGGGGCGGCCCGCCTGATGCCCGAGGCCTGGGGCGCCTGGCTCCTTTCCGTCGCCTACTTCGCCATCAGCTGGCTCCTTCTCTGGTTCCTTTACAAGAAGAAAATCTTCTTGAAGGTCTGAGGAGGATATTTTTCGCTGAAAAGTCAAAAACTATTGCAAAACAGACGGGATTTGTGCAATTTTGTATGTTTAATACATCATTGCAATGAAATCTTTACGGATACTGATGGTTTGCGCGCTGCTGGTGATGACGGCGGCTGTCGCAAATGCATCCAACCTGCTTTACGGGCCCTGGGTGCACAATGTGGACGAGCACGGATTTACGGTGCTGTGGGTGACGGCGGAGCCGTCGCTCGATTATGTGGAAATCGCGCCCGACGACGGGTCGGCCTTCGAGGCGAAGGCCCGGCCGCGCTACTACCAGACCGCCAACGGCCGGCGGACGATGGGGCGCTACCACGCCGTCCGCATCGACGGCCTCGAGCCCGGCACGTCCTACCGCTACCGGCTTGTCGGAAAGGTACTTACGGACGGGAGCAATCCCTACCGCCTTGTATTCGGCCATCTCCGGCTGATCTCCAATAAGAAGCGGACCTGCAAGGTGCGGACGCTTGACGCCAAGGCCGAAGTCTGCCGCTTCTCTCAGTTCAACGATATCCATTTCAACGACGCCCGGTTCACGGCGCTGGCAAAGCCCGTCGACCTGGACAAGACGGATTTCATTGTCCTCAACGGCGATATCGTTTCCTACTCCCAGCACATCGACTCGGTCGCCAAGCATAGCATCGTGCCGATCACCGAGCAGGCAGAGCGCCTTCCCATCGTCTACGCCCGTGGCAACCACGAGGGCCGCGGACTGGATTTCGACAAGGTTTACAGTCTTTTCCCCACATCCACGGGCGAATTCTGGTACAGTTTCCGGCAGGGCCCTGCCGCCTTCATCGTGCTGGACGGCGGGGAGGACAAGCCCGACGGCAGCCACGAATACGCCGGAACGGCGGATTATGACGCCTACCGCCAGCGGGAGACGGAGTGGCTGAAGCAGGCCGTAAAGGATCCTGCATTCGTCAGCGCTCCCGTCAAGATCTGCATCGTCCACATTCCCACGGTCGCCTACAAGAACAGCTGGTATTCCCAGCTCTGGATTACCGAGAACTGGGCGCCGATCCTCGAGAAGGCCGGCATCGACCTGATGCTGAGCGCCCATCACCACAAATGGATCTGCAGCGAGGCCGGGCAGGACGGCAAGGGCTATCCCCTCCTCGTCAACAGCAATATGGAGCGGATGGATGTCGTTGTCACCAAAGACGGCATCGATGTCAAAACTTACGACGTAAACGGCAATCTCTGCCACACCTGGAAGAAATAACCGATGCGGAAACTCTTTCTCATAGACGGCCATGCCCTGATTTTCAGGATGTACTACGCCTTCCTGCGGCGTCCGATGATCAATTCGAAGGGAGCCGACATGTCGATTCTCTTCGGATTTACCAAATACCTGCTGGAGATGGTCGAGCGGGAGAAGCCGACCCATCTCGCGGTATCGTTCGACCCTCCGGGCGGCACCTTCCGGAATGAAATGTACCCGCCCTACAAGGGTACCCGTCCCCCGACCCCGCAACTGATCGTCGACGCCCTGGAGCCGCTCACGGAGCTCCTGCAGGCGATGAACATCCCGGTGCTGACGCTGCCGGGCTTCGAGGCGGACGACGTGATCGGGTCGATGGCCGCGCAGTTCGCCGGCCCCGATCTGGACGTGTATATGGTCACACCCGACAAGGATTACGGACAGCTCATCGCGGAGCACGCCTTCCAGCTCAAGCCGGGCAAGGCGGGCGGTGCCGACGAGGTGGTCGGCCCGGCGCAGATCTGTGAGAAATATGGCATCTCCTCCCCCCTGCAGGTCATCGACATGCTGACCCTCTGCGGCGACACGGCCGACAATGTGCCGGGCGTCAAGGGCGTCGGGGAGGTGGGAGCCGGGAAACTCATCGCGAAGTACGGCAGCGTGGAGAATATCTACGCCCACCTGGAGGAGCTCTCGCCGAAGCAGCGGGAAATGTTCGAAGAGGCCCGGGACCATATCGCCCTCTCGAAGGCCCTCGTCACCATCAAGACCGACATTCCGCTTACCGTCACGCTCGATGATATGCGGCTCGACATGGATTTCTCCCCCGCGGTCGCCGATCTTTTCGAGAAATACGAATTCAATTCGCTCCGGCGGTTTATCGCCCATGTCGCACGGCCTTCCACGGAGAGCCCGGAGCCCGTGCTGGAAATCCGGGAAGTCTCTCCCGCCGAACTGGTCAAAGCGGCCCGTGCGGCCGGGAAGATGGCCATCCGCGCCGGCGAGCCCTTTACGGCCGCTACGGCCGGCGGGCTGGTCGCGGAAGGTCCCGTAACGGCATTCCAGGCCGTTCTCGAAGATCCTTCCGTCGAGAAATGGGGCTTCGACCTCAAGGCCGCGGCGCACGAAATCGGACACCTCGAAGGCCGTTGGATGGATCTTGCGCTGATGCATTACCTCATCGACCCCGAGAAGAGCCACAAGGCCGAGATCCTCATCAAGAGTTATCTCGGCGTAAGCATCGAGGAAGAGGCCCCGGAAGCGCCCCAGGCGTTGTCGCTCTTCGACGAAATGCCCGAGGAAACGGTCATCCACCATACCCGCGAAGCCGCCTCCCTGCTTCCGCTCGGCGAGAAACTCCTCGCGGAAATCCATGCGAAAGGCCTGGAGAAACTCTATTTCGAAATGGAAGAGCCGCTTTCCAAGGTACTCTTCAAGATGGAAGAGGCCGGGGTCAAGGTGGACATCGCCCAGCTCAACGCCTTTGCGGGAGACCTCCGGAAGGAGATCGCCTCCCGGGAAGCCACGGTGCGGGAAATGGCCGGCGTGCCCGACCTCAATGTCTCCTCACCCAAGCAGATCGGGGATGTCCTTTTCGAGAAACTCGCCCTCGACCCCAAGGCCAAAAAGAGTTCCAAGGGGCAGTACACGACCGACGAAGCCACGCTGACGGCGATCTTCGACCGGCATCCCATCATCGGGGAGATCCTCGAATTCCGCGCGGCGAAAAAACTCCTCTCGACCTACATCGAGCCCTTCCCGGGCTATGTCTCCCCGCGGGACGGACGGGTGCATACCACCTTCAACCAGGCCCTGACGGCGACGGGACGGCTTTCCAGTTCCAACCCCAACCTCCAGAACATCCCCATCCGCACCGAGCGGGGACGGGAGATCCGGCGGGCCTTCGTGCCCGGGGCGCCGGGCCATCTCATCATGTCGGCCGACTATTCGCAGATCGAGCTCCGGCTGATGGCCCATCTGAGCTGCGACGCCCATCTCGTGAGCGCATTCCGCGCCGGGGAGGATGTCCACGCGGCCACGGCGGCGAAGATTTTCGGCATTCCGCTCGCGGAAGTCACCCCGGACCAGCGGCGCATCGCCAAGACGGCGAATTTCGGCATCATGTACGGCATCTCGTCCTTCGGGCTGGCCGAAAGGCTGCATCTGGGGCGGAAAGAGGCCAAACAGATCATCGACGATTACTTCGCCTCCTTCCCGGCGATCCGCTCCTTCATCGACGCGACGATTGAATCCTGCCGCGAAAACGGCTATGTCGAAACGCTCTTCGGCCGGCGTCGCTACCTCCCGGACATCAACGCCCGGAACGCCACAGTGCGCGCGCTCGCCGAGCGGAACGCCGTCAACGCCCCGATCCAGGGATCCTCGGCGGACATCATCAAGCTGGCGATGATCCGCGTCGACCGGCGGATGGCCGAGGCGGGACTCCGGAGCCGGATGGTGCTGCAGATCCACGACGAACTCCTGTTCGACTGCTTCCCGGAGGAGGTGGATGCGCTGCGTCAGATTGTCGTAGAAGAGATGGAGAATGTTGTCAAACTCTCCATCCCCTTAACTGTTGAATGTAATGTCGGTCCCAACTGGCTGGAAGCCCATTAGTCCCCATCTGTCGACAACCCTCCAGAGCCACGGATGGTTATCGACACAGGATATTAGATTGAATATGGAGTACGAATACAAGAAAATGACGGACGCCGAACTCGTCGAGAAGGCGCGGACCGGAGACCAACTGGCCTACAAAGCCATTTATGAGAAACACGTAGCCGCCGTACGGGGTCGCGTGTCGAAGTATTTCATCTGGAAGGCGGACGTCGATGACGTCGTCTCGGAGAGTTTCCAGAAATTCTTCGCCAAGATCGACAGCTTCGACACCTCGCGCGACCTCCTTCCCTGGCTCTTCACCATCGCGTACCGCACCGCCCTCGACCATCTCGGCATCATCAAGCGGGAGGACGAAAAGAAGGACGCGATGAAGAAGACCCGTTCCGACACCGACGAGGCGCCGGACCTCTCGGACGACGTCAATCCCGAGGACGAAATCATCAACCGCCAGGAGCACGAACGCCTGATGGGTTTTATCGAGGAACTCTCCCCGCTCTACCGGGAAATCATCATTCTTTATATGGTGGAAGAACTTGAATACGAGGATATTGCAAAGCAGGTCGGCCTGCCGCTCAACACGGTCCGCACCCGGATCCGCCGCGGGAAGGCCCTGCTCAGCGAAATGATGAGCCGGGGGGAAGTGCAATGACGGACAGACTGCAGATGCTGGAGCCCCTCTACCGGGAATGGAATGCGAAGATCAACGTGATCTCCCGCAAGGATATGGATGCGTTCTACGCCCATCACGTGCAGCATTCGCTCGCCATCGCGGAGTACCTGCAGCGGACCGGACTGGAAGAATCGTTCGCCCATAGCGCCGTGCTGGATCTCGGCACCGGCGGCGGCTTCCCGGGCATTCCGCTCGCGATCCGGTACCCGGAAGCGCAGTTTACCCTGTGCGATTCGGTCGGCAAAAAGACCCTTGTCGCTTCGGCCGTCGCCGAATCGCTCGGCCTCGGAAACGTGGAGGTCGTCAATGCCCGCGCCGAGTCGCTCGGCCGCACCTTCGACTGGGTCGTTTCCCGTGCCGTCGCCTCGCTCACGGACTTCTACCCCTGGGTGAAGGGACGTTTCCGCAAGGGCATCCTGTACTTGAAAGGCGGCGACGTGGCGGAGGAAATCGCCACCCTGATGGCCCGCCACCACCTCCGTCCCGGCTCCGTCCACGTCTGGCCCGTCTCAGCCTGGCAGGACGACCCCTGGTACGAAGGGAAACTGGTAATCCATATAGAGAAATGACTAAAAATCTGGTGAATCAGTTCCTAAAACTTTCGGAGCTTCGCTCCTCCATCCCTCCCACTGCGACTGACGTCTTGTGGGCCCCTCCCGTTCACGAGGCCACGGGCGGCCACGGTTTTATCCACTTGATTCACCAAATTTTTCAAAAACTAATCAACCATTTATGAAACAAAAAACTTTATTCCTGTTACTGGCGACCGTCGTGCCGGCGGGACTGTATGCGGCCTATGCGGCGACGGAGGTGTACATCTGGCGCTGCCTGATTATCTTCTGGCTGCTGGGACTGGCGCTGTGGCTGATCCTGTCGGCACCGAAAGAGCGGCGCGACAAGTATATGAAATTCATCCCGGCCGCATTCGGATTCTCGATCGTGGGCGACTATCTGCTGCATCTGGCCCACGACAGGGGGGCGATGTTCTTCATCGCGGGAGTCATCGCGTACTTCATCGCGCATATGAGCTACATCGGCTTCACGATGCGGAAAGGGAAAGTCAACTGGTGGATGTTCGCCCTGCTGTGCGTCATCTTCGGACTGTACTTCGTGTTCCTGCTGATTCCCGGCATCGACTCCACTGGCATCCGGATCGCCGTCCTCGCCTACATCTTCGTCTCGGCCTTCTCCGTCTCGACGGCCTCGGCCACCCCTTTCGGCCCCACGATGGACCGCACCGCCAAACTCCTCACCCTGTGCGGCATCTGCTCACTGGTCGTCTCTGACATCCTCCTGTCGCTGCACGACTTCGCCGGCATCTCCACGGGCTACTTCCTGATGCTGCCGTTGTTCTACCTCTCCCAGGTCCTCGTCACCTGCGGGATCATCCATCAAACGGCGCGGCGGTGACAGCCCTCCGCCCTGCAAACTACAAAGTACTCATAGTCAGCGATTTACACAAAAGGCCTTACTCGGAATTGAGTAAGGCCTTTTACGCAATCATCTATCAGAGAGCATCTTACAGTTTACGGGAAAGCCGAAGGAAGGCCGAAAGTTGTTCGGGAAGGGCCGACGCAACCCCCGAAAGAAGGGGCCGCAGCGCCGCCCGCTCCCTTTCGGAGAGCCGGAAGATGTCGTGGATGTCTTCCAGATGCTTCCGACGCATCAGCTCCGCAGTCCAGACGGCGTAGCAGGCATCCGACTTTCCGATATGGAACTCATTCAAGTCATATTCGCTTCCCGTCGTGGCGTGCATTGCCAGAAGCATATTCTCATAGCTGCCGAACAGTTGGGTGGCGGCTTTATAGTCCAGGACATTATAGGCGGTCACAATGAAGTCGGTCAACTGCTCCCGCTCCGCATCGGACAAAGGGCTGAACAGCCGCTGTAACTGTACATAAGAAAGTGGCAGATGATGCTCCGCCGCAACTCTGACCTCCCGGATGGCTTTGCCTAAATGCCAGGAAGCCCGGCGGATAATGAGCGGTTCGGAAAACGGATGGGGAGATTCGGCGTAAGCGAGAAAATTCCAGCGATACTCTTCCGCTTTTGTGCAGAGGTGACGCTCGACCGGATTGTTCCCTATGTAGATCAGGTTTGTCCGGGCCTTCTTGCTCCCGAATTTCGGGGCGCTTCCAAACGGACTTTCAAAGAGTTTCCCGTCGTAACGGCAGGTCTGGTTATGCTGGAGAGAAAATCGGGACGTATAATCTCTGACAAATCCGGACAGCACGTCCGGTCCGTACACGCAGGTCCCGTGATGGATATGATCCGGCATGATGCAAAGCGAGAGGACTCGAGCGCCGTGTTGCCTTGCCGTCGTGCAAAACTGGGTGAAGAAAACCAGGAAGTCTTTGACGTCATAGAAGATAATGATTCCTTCCTCCGTCCTCTGGTAGCAATGATTCAGGATTCCCCTGAATACTTTCCGCTGAATGTACTTCATAATGTGCAACTTTGATTCGTCGCACCACAATCCTGAGGACGTAAAGGTAAGCAAAGTCCGGGTAAATTCCAAAGCGTAAAGTGTTACTCTTTGATAGTCAGACGTTTAGACAAAAGGCCTTACTTGATTTCGAGTAAGGCCTTTCCTTTAATCCGCTCGGTTTCAACATCTTACACTTTACGGCTGGCCGAACGGACGGGCGGGTGACGGCGGGCGACCGGCTGGCGGCGGTGGAAAGGCGAGTTTGGAAAGGAGCGGGGAAACGGCCTCGGAGCGGGCGGGAAAAGGGGTGCGAAAAAATTTGTGGAAAATTTTGGAAATTAGTGGTAGAATGTGGAAAATTTTTCGTACCTTTGCAACCAAGCGTGAAAGAAAACTGAAAGAGAAAAATGGTCAACTTCCTGGGAAAGGCATACAGCAAGGTGGACGACAAGGGACGTATCGTGTTCCCTGCCGTCTTCAAGAAGGCTATGTATGACGCAGGAGTGACCGATATGCGGCTCCTCATCAAAAAGGATGTCTATGCCAACTGCCTCGAAGTCTACACCTTCGCGGAGTGGGAAAGGCAGAGCGAGGAGATCCGTTCCAAACTCAATCCCTTGAGCAGGGCTCACGCCGACCTCTGGAGAAAATACACGGATGGTTGCGTAGAGTTAACGCCGGACGAGAAACTCGGACGGCTCTCCATCCCGAAAAAACTCCTCGAAGAAATAGGTGTCACAAAGGAAGTCGTATTCGCAGGAATGGGGTTCAAAATTGAGATATGGGCGGAGGACCAGAGAAAGACCGCACTGATCTCCAACGAAGAATTCGAATCCATCGCGGACGGCCTCTCAAAATAGCGGAGGGCCGAAAATGTCAGACTACCATACGCCTGTAATGCTCGACGAGAGCATTTCTTCCCTTGTCCTGAATCCGGACGGAACCTATATCGACGCCACTTTCGGAGGCGGTGGTCACACCGCCGAACTACTTTCACGCTTAAACGATGGCGGACACGTCATCGCCTTCGATCGTGACGGCGAAGCATTGGAAAACGCTCCGAAGGACAGCCGGCTGACGCTGGTGCACAATAATTTCCGGTATGTGGAGAACTACTGGGAATGGATGATGAAAGATTCCCGGAACAAGTCCGGGAATGACGGCAAGGGCAGGAACGGCAAGGAGGAGAAAGGCAGGAACGGCAAGGACGGGAAAGGCAAGGAGGGGAAAGGCGTTGACGGGATCCTGGCGGATCTCGGGGTGTCGAGCCACCAGTTCGACACGGCGGAGAGAGGGTTTTCGTTCCGGTTCGAAGATGCGCCGCTCGACATGCGGATGAACGGCGGAAACGCGGGTGGCGCGGAAGAAGGCGCGGACCGCAGCCGGACCGCCGCGGACTTCGTCAACGGCTGCACGGCCGGGGAGCTCGAGAAGGTGCTCCGCCTCTACGGAGAGGTGGACGGAGCGGGAAGAATGGCCGGGCTCATCATCAAGGCGCGCCCCGTCGTGACGACGGGCGACCTGGACCGGGCCATCGCCCCGATGCTCCCGAAAAACGCGGAGCACAAGGTCCTGGCGAAGGTCTATCAGGCGCTTCGCATCGAGGTCAACGGCGAGATGCGCTCGCTGGAGAAATTCCTCGAAGGCGCAGAGCGGATCCTCGCCCCCGGCGGAAGGCTGGTGGTCATCACCTACCACAGTCTCGAAGACCGGATGGTCAAACATTTCATCAAGGGATCTTCGCTAAAGAGCGTCGGGAAATTCACCCTCCCCTCCGAAAGCGAGATCGCCGCGAACACCCGGGCCCGGAGCGCCAAACTCCGCGTTGCGGAAAAAAGGGAGGAAAACTGATGGCAAATTTTGTCGCATCACTGAAGAATATCATAAGATCCATCCTGAAGGGAGACATTCTCGCCAGGCTGGGGATCGATAAATACTTTATCCACATTGTCTACGCTTTCGTGCTGATCGTCGCCACCGTGATGATCAGTCTGAAAGTGGAAACGACCCTCTCCAAGGTCGAGAAAAACCGCAAAGTGCTGGAGGAACTCGAGATCTACCACGCCGAGCGAACCGGAGAAATGGTAAAAATGGGGCGCCTCAGCACCGTGGAGGAGCATCTGAAGTCATTGGGTTCGGAGGTCACCGTACCGACCAGGCCCGCCGTCATCATTGAAAGGAGATAAGATTATGGCAGGAAGAAAACAGGCCGTCAAGGTACAGACAGACAAAGGAAAGGACAGGGTCAGCGTGACGATGTCGGTCATCAATGCGATGACCGTGATTCTCGTCATCGTGATCTTCGTGAAGATGGGTATCATCCAGGCCACTTTCAATGTCGATCCCGAGCTGATGAAGTACTTCAAGGCGCTCGATCAGGAACAGACCGAGAATCCCAACCGCGGCAACATTCTCGACTGCAAGGGTAACTATCTCGCCATCACCACCCCGATGTATCAGGTCTATATGGACTGCACGATCCGGAAAAAGGAATTCGAGGAGATGAAGGACAAGAAAGCCGGAAGCGAGGAAGAGGCCAAGTGGAGAGAAAAGGCGCGCGCGCTCTCGAAGGGACTGGCGGAAATCTACGGCAACAAGACGGCCGACGAATACTACCAGTTTATTCTGAGCGGACGCGAAAGAGGCCGGAAGCACGAAGCCATCGGACGGCAGATCGACCGCAACACCCTCGAGAAAGTCCGCCAGCTTCCCCTGTTCAACGAAGGCAAGTTCAAGGGCGGCATCATCGTCGAGACCAACTACCTGCGCCAGTATCCCTACGGCGCCCTCGCCTACCGCGTGATAGGCTACGTCAAGGATAATTCCAAGGCGGGAAAGAACAGCCACATCGGCATCGAAGGAAAATACGACCACATCCTCCACGGCCAGGAAGGCCGCACCTGGATGAAGGTGACGGACAGCAAGCAGACCATCCGCAACCTGGACAGTCTCTACATCCCGGCCAAAGACGGCTCGGATGTCCGCACCACGCTCGATATAGACCTCCAGGACATCGTCGACCGGGCCCTGCGCAAGCAGATCGAAGAGAATGACCTCATCGAAGGCGCCCTCGCCATCCTGATGGACACCAGGACCGGCGCCATCCGCTCGATGGTCAACCTCCAGCGCGACACCGCGGCGGGAAGTCCGCTCCGCGAGCAGTACAACCTCGCCATCAGCCAGGTCGGCGAACAGGGATCCGTGTTCAAGACGGTCTCCCTGATGTCGCTCATCGAGGACGGCTATGTCACCTCGCTCGACCAGGAGATTCCCTCCCGGGGCGGCGTATTCGGCAAATTCACGCCCGACAAGCACGTGAGGGAGTACGAACAGGAGACCGGAAAGAAGACCATCCCCATCCGCCAGGGCCTGAAGGTATCCTCCAACTACGTCTTCATGACGCTGGTCACCGACGCCTACGGCAACAATCCCCAGAAATTCTACGACAGGATCTTCTCCTACCGCTTCGCCGACCAGTTCGACTTCGACATCGACGGCCTGGGCAAGCCTTCGCTCTATACGCCGGACAAACCCGGCTGGAGCAAGCTGACGCTCGCCACGGCCTCCTACGGATACTCGCTGGGCGTGACGCCGCTGCACGTCGCGATGTTCTACAACGCCATCGCCAACGGCGGTACGATGATGAAGCCCTACCTCGTGGAAGACATCGAGAAAGAAGGCGTCATCCTCGAGAAGCGGAAACCGGTCGTGCTGAATTCCATATGCTCGCCGCAAACGGCCCGGATGCTGACGGACGGCCTGAAGGAAGTGACAAAGAAGGGGGGCACCGCACCGGTACTGGAAAACGCCCGGCTCGAGGTCGCCGGCAAGACCGGCACGGCCCAGGTCGCGCTGACCGCCGCGGAGCATCCCGTCAAGGGAGACGCCTACCACGACGAGCAGGGGCGCTGGAAGAACAAGGGCACCTTTGTCGGCTTCTTCCCGGCGGACGAACCCCGCTACACCATCCTCATCAGCGTCTACTCGAAGCTGTCCAAGACCAGCGCCTACGGCGGAACGGCCCCGGCCAGAGCCGTCCTGGAGATTGTCAACAGCATCTACGCGATGGAGAAGACCGGCGGAAACGCCCTCGCCCGGACGGGCGGCATCCCGGAAGCCGATCCGGTCTACACCGGGGAGAAAACGGGCGGCTATGTGCCCGACCTGAAAGGACTCGGGCTCAAAGACGCCATCTATATCATCGAGAATAACGGCTACAGGTGCACATACGAGGGAGCGGGCCATGTCGCCTCGCAGTCTCCGGCCGCAAAGAAGAAACTGGAAAAAGGAGAAGAAATCCATATTGTCCTGAAGTAATGAAACTGGAAAACATCATAGCGCCCGCAGGCGTCCTGGAGGTCAGGGGAAACCGCTCCGTGGAAATCACCGGTATTGCCGATGATTCGCGGAAGGTGGTTCCCGGCGGCCTTTTCATCGCCGTCAGGGGATTTGCGGGAGACGGTCACGCCTACATTCCCCAGGCCATCGCCAAGGGAGCGAAAGCCGTCGCCTACGAGGACGAGGGAGCGCTGGAAGGAATTGATACGAAAGGAATTACCCTCGTCAAGGTAGAGAATTCCCGTCACGCGGTCGCGATGATGGCGGACGCTTTCTACGGCCACCCTTCCTCGCAGCTTACCCTCGTCGGCATCACCGGCACCAACGGCAAGACGACCACCGTCACCCTGCTGTACAAACTCTTCATGGGGCTCGGCTACAACTGCGGCCTCCTTTCCACCATCGCCAACTTCGTCGGCACGCGCCGCAGCGAGACGGCCAACACCACGGCCGACCCCATCACCATCAACGCCCTTCTCCGGGAGATGTGCGACGCCGGATGCGAGTACTGCTTTATGGAAGTGAGCTCGATCGGCGTGGAGCAGGAGCGGGTGAGCGGCCTCCATTTCAAGGCGGCGATCTTCTCCAACCTCACCCACGACCATCTCGACTACCACAAGACTTTCGCGGAATACCTCCGCTGCAAGAAACTGTTCTTCGACAACCTCACGCCCGACGCCGTGGCCATCATCAACATCGATGACAAGAACGGCCGCGTGATGGTGCAGAACACCGCCGCCAGGGTCATCACCTATTCCCTCCGCACCACGGCGGACCATACCGCCCGCATCATGGAAGAGAGTTTCGAGGGAATGATGCTCCGCATCGACGGACAGGAGACCTGGACGCGGCTGATCGGCCGGCACAACGCCTACAACCTCCTCGCCATCTATGCGACGGCCGTCGCGGTGGGCGCGAAACCGGAAGAGGCGCTGATCGCCATGAGCAACCTCTCCAGCGTGGACGGCCGGCTCGACACGCTCCGCGGTCCGAAGGACCTGAGCGTCGTCATCGACTACGCCCACACGCCCGACGCGATGGAGAACGTGCTCTCCACCCTGCGCGCCATCGCCCCGGAACGCGAACTGATCTGCCTGTTCGGCTGCGGCGGTGACCGCGACAGGACCAAACGGCCCGAAATGGCCGCAATGGCCGAGAAGATGGCCGACCGGATCGTCGTCACCTCCGACAACAGCCGCACCGAGCGCACCGCGGACATCCTCGATGACATCCGCGCCGGCCTTAGCCCGAAGGGTCTCGCCAAGAGTCTCTTCATCGAAGACCGCAAGGAGGCCATCCGGACCGCAATCCTCACGGCGCCGGAGCACGCGACCATCCTCCTCGCCGGCAAGGGGCACGAGACCTATCAGATCATCGGCACCGAAAAGCGTCATTTCGACGAGAAAGAAATTGTAAATGAAGTATTTCAACAGATAAATATTTAGAGAATGCTATATCATCTTTTCAATTATCTCGCTTCGCAGGGAGTCGACTTCCCGGGTATGAACCTGATGCACTATCTGTCATTCAGGGCTATCCTCGCAAGTATCTTCGCAGTCACGTTCGCACTGCTCTTCGGGAAATGGTTCGTCCGCAAGATGACGAGCAGGAAGGAACTGCTGGAAGGAGAGCGCGAAGAAGACGCCCAGACCGCAGGACAGAGCGACAAGAAGAACACGCCGGGCTTCGGAGGAGTCATCTTCATTCTCGGCATCCTGTTCGGCATCCTGCTGTTCGCCGACCTCACCAACGTATATATCCTGCTGCTGATCTTCAGCCTGCTGTGGTGCGGGGCGCTGGGATTTACGGATGATTACATCAAATCGGTCAAGAAGAACAAGAAGGGTCTTCCGGGCAAGATAAAGCTGCTCTGCCAGATCATCCTCGGATTCGTGATCGGCCTCACCGTATGGATGAGTCCCAATATCGTGGTCCGCGAGAAAGTGGAGAATCCGGCTCCGTCGCAGGAGGAAGTCGTCACCTCGGGCCGCTATGCCAAAGAAGACGTCGTCAAGTCCACCAAGACCACCATCCCGTTCGTGAAGAGCCACGAATTCGACTACAAATGGCTCTCCCCCTTCAAGGGCGCAATGGGCTGGTATACCAAATGGGCCATCTATGTGCTGGTAATCGTCTTCATCATCACGGCCTGCTCCAACGGCGTCAACCTTACCGACGGGCTGGACGGCCTGGCGGCGGGCACTTCGGCCATCGTCGGCGTCGTGCTCGGTATCCTGGCCTGGCTGTCGGGCAACCTCATCGACTCGGAATACTTAAATATAATGTATCTGCCGGGCACCGGAGAGATCGCCGTCTTCATGGCCGCGATGGTCGGCGCCCTGCTGGGATTCCTGTGGTATAACGGCCATCCGGCGGCCATCTTCATGGGAGACACCGGCTCGCTCGCGCTCGGCGGGGTGATCGGCGTTACCGCCGTACTCCTGCGCAAGGAGCTGCTTCTCCCCGTACTGTGCGGCATCTTCTTTATGGAGAGTCTTTCCGTCATCCTGCAGTCGCTTTACTTCAAGATTTACAAACGCAGGCACGGCGGGGAGGAAGGCAGGATCTGGAGCCGCACCCCCCTGCATCATCACTGGCAGAAAAACAAGATTCCGGCCGGATACATCAAGTACCCCAAACCGAACCCGCCGCATCACGAGGCGAAGATCACCCTCCGTTTCTGGATCGTCGGGATCCTCCTTGCGGTATCCACCCTTGCACTTCTCAAACTTCGTTAATAAAAATAAACACGGTATATGTCACGGATTGTAGTATTAGGCGGAGCGGAAAGCGGCGTAGGAGCCGCCGTGCTGGCAAAGACAAAAGGTTTTGACGTCTTTCTCTCGGACAAGGGAGAAATCAAGGAGACGTATCAGGAGACGCTCCGCAAATGGGATATTCCCTTCGAGCAGGGGCGGCACACGGAGGAACTGATCCTCAGTGCGGACGAGGTCATCAAGAGCCCCGGCATTCCCGCCGCGGCCCCGATGGTCCGGAAGCTCCGCGACCGGGGGACGCATATCATCTCCGAGATCGAATTCGCCGGCCGTTATGACGCGGCCAAGAAGATCTGCGTCACGGGGTCGAACGGCAAGACCACGACCACCTCGCTCATCTACTACCTGCTCCGCAACGCGGGCCTCAACGTCGGCCTCGGCGGCAACATCGGCAAATCCTACGCCTATCAGGTCGCGACCGAGCACTTCGACTATTACGTCCTGGAGATCAGCAGTTTCCAGCTCGATGACGTGTACGACTTCAAGCCGGACATCGCCATCATCACCAACATCACGCCCGACCATCTCGACCGTTACGACCACAAGATGGAGAACTATGTCGCCGCGAAGTTCAAGATCACCCAGAACCTCTCCCCCGACGACTGCTTCATCTTCGACAGCGACGACGAGATCACGATCCGCCACCTGGACAACATCATCCTCCGCTGCAAGATGCTCCCCTTCTCGCAGGAGAAGGAAGTGGAGCAGGGCGCCTTCCTCCGCGACGACAAGATCGTCATCCGCTACAAGGAGGAAGAGACTGACGTCTACCTGAAGGAGCTCGCCCTCGGCGGTAAGCACAACATCTACAACTCGATGGCGGCGGCCCTTGCGGCCAAGGCCTGCGACATCGACAATGCGGTCATCCGCGATTCGCTCGCGACCTTCCAGCCCGTAGAGCACCGTCTGGAGCCCGTCCTGAGCATCAAGGACGTGCTGTACATCAACGACTCCAAGGCGACCAACGTCGACTCGGCCTGGTATGCGCTCGAATGCCAGAAGAAGCCGGTCGTGTGGATCGTGGGCGGCAAGGACAAGGGCAATGACTACAGTGTCCTGAACGATCTGGTGAAGGAGAAAGTAAAGGCCATCGTCTGCCTCGGCGTCGACAACGCCAAGATCCACAGCGCCTTCGAGGGCATCGTCGGAGCCGACAAAATGGTGGACACCCTCTCGGCGAAGGACGCCGTCAAGGCGGCCGCCGGGTTCGCGGAGAGCGGCGACGTCGTGCTGCTTAGCCCCTGCTGCGCGAGCTTCGACCTGTTCCAGAGTTACGAGGACCGCGGCAGACAGTTCAAAGAAGCGGTAAGGAGCCTGTAGTATGGAAAGAGAGACCACGAAAAGAAGATTCTGGAATCCGTTTGACAGTCTCCAGGGTGACAAGGTCATCTGGATGATCGTGCTGCTGCTGATGCTCATCTCGGTGGTCACGGTCTTCACGTCCACTCCCCTCCTGGCCCTGCAGAAGCATACGACCCGGTTCGCGATCATCAAGGAGCACCTGATGTATGTCGGCCTCGGACTCGGCCTGATCATCCTGCTGTACAACTTCAAGAACATCAAGATCTTCAAGTTTCTCTCGAAATACGGATTCGCGCTCTCCCTCTTCCTGCTTCTGTTCGTGGTCTTCCGGATCGGAAGGAACACCAGCTGGCCGATCCGCGCCGCCGAGGTCAACAATTCCTGGCGGCTCATCGTCCTGTTCGGCAAGCAGATCCACGTGTACGAGATCGTCAAGGTGGCGATGGTGATGTATCTGGCCTGGGCTGTCAACGCGATGAAGGAAGATTCCTTCCACCTGCTGCCCCGGCTCCACAAACTCATCCCGTCCTGGAACTGGCTCGACAACACCCTGACGAAGAAGATTTTCTATATCTATCTCCCGATCCTCCTCACTTCGTTCCTGATGCTGGACGGCGGCACCTCCGCGACGGCCCTCTTCATGATGATGATGTTCATCATCCTGTTTGTCGGAGGCGTGGACCTGAAGGAGATTTTCGGCCTGCTCGTCATTATGGCGCTCTATGTGGGAATGGTGCTGCTGATTTACAAGACCACGGGATTCAGCTTGTCCGACCGCATCACGAACATCAGTCTCGAGAGCCGGACCGGCAGCACGTCGGCCAAACTCGAGAAGGTGATGGAGGCGAAACCTTCCGAACGCCGGGCGGTCATCGACGACCTGAAACTGGAACAGCCGGTCGGCGCCCTGCTCGCCATCAAAGAGGGCGGAATATTCGGGAAAGGCATCGGCCGGAGCAACCAGAAATACAAGGTCGCCGTCATCTTCGAGGACTATATCTTCAGTTTCATCGTCGAAGAGACCGGCTGGTGGGGGGCGCTCATCATCATTCTCCTTTATCTGAGCCTGCTCGGAAGGGGATCGATGATCGCTCCGCTATGTGACGACTATTTTGCGAAATTCGCGATGTCGGGCCTCATCCTGCTGATCAGCATGCAGGCCTTCATGCACATCGCCATCAACGTGCACCTGCTGCCGCAGACCGGCCAGACGCTGCCGATGATCAGCCACGGCTCGTCCAGTTTCCTCTGCTTCAGCATCGCCTTCGGCATCATCCTGTCGATCAGCCGGATGGCCAAGACCAAGATGGATCAGGTGACGAAGCAGGCGGCGCCGCTGATCGAGCGGGACGACGAAGTCAAAGAAAGGATGGGAGACCTGGATCAATTGGAAAGCCTATAGACTATGGAATACAGGAAGATACGGATCATCATCAGCGGCGGCGGCACGGGCGGACACATTTTCCCGGCCGTCTCGATCGCCAACAAGATGCGGGAACTCAACCCGGAGAGCGAAATCCTTTTCGTCGGTGCGGAAGGCAAGATGGAAATGGAGAAGGTGCCGGCGGCCGGATACAGGATCGTCGGTCTCCCCATCGTGGGACTCCAGCGCCAGCTCAGCTGGAAGAATATCGTCAACGACATCCAGGCGCCTTTCAAAGTGCTGGCAAGCGTACGCAAGGCCCGGAAGATCATCAAGGAGTTCAAGCCCGACATCGCCATCGGCGTGGGCGGCTACGCCAGCGCACCCCTGCTATGGGCGGCTACCCGGATGGGCATTCCGGCGCTCATCCAGGAGCAGAATGGTTTCGCGGGCCTTACCAACAAGATCCTCGGCAAGAAGGCCGGGAGCATCTGCGTGGCCTACGAAGGAATGGAGCGGTTCTTCCCCGCCGACAGGATCGTCCTCAGCGGCAACCCGATCCGGAAGGAAATGACCGTCCCGCCGACACCGGAGATGAAGGCGGAGGCCATGACGTTCTACGGACTGGATCCCGCCAGGAAGCATCTTTTCATCGTCGGCGGCAGTCTCGGCAGCGGCACGCTCAACAAGGCGATGCGCGGCTGGATCGAAGCCGGATGCCCGGGCGGAGAAGACGTGGAGGTCATCTGGCAGTGCGGCAAATATTATAAGGAAGGCGTGGACAAGTTCCTGGAGGAGCATCCCGTGCCGAATGTAAAGCATTTCGACTTCATCAAGCGGATGGACCTCGCCTACGCGGCGGCGGACGTGGTGATTTCGCGAAGCGGAGCGTCGACCGTATCGGAACTCTGCGCCCTCGGGAAGGCCGTCATTTTCGTGCCCTCCCCCAATGTCGCGGAGGATCATCAGACGCACAATGCGATGGCGCTGGTGCGCAAGGACGCGGCCCTCATCGTGAAGGATGCCGAGGCGGGCGAGAAACTGCTCCCTGCGGCCCTGGACCTGCTGGGCAATCCGGAAAAAATCGCCGCGATGGAGAAGAATATCCTCAAACTGGCGCTGGTCAATGCGGCGCAGATCATCTGCGACGAGGCGTATAAATTAATTAAGTGATGAAATACAATAAGATATATTTTATCGGTATTGGCGGCATCGGGATGAGCGCCATCGCCCGGTATTATAAGTTCAAGGGCTATGAAGTCAGCGGATATGACAAGACGCCGTCGGAACTGACCGGGAAACTCATCGAAGAAGGCATCGGCGTGCATTATACCGACGATGTCAATTTCATCCCGAAGGATGTCGAAAGCACCCTCGTCGTCTATACGCCCGCCGTACCGGAAAGTCTCGGAGAACTCGTCTATGTGCGAGAAAAAGGATACCGCGTCATCAAGCGCTCCCGGATGCTCGGAGAGATTGCGGAGGGGCAGCGCTGTCTTGCCGTCGCCGGAACGCATGGCAAGACGACCACCAGCACCCTCACGGCGCACATTCTCACCGAAAGCGGCGAGGGCTGCACGGCATTCCTCGGCGGCATCTCCCGCAATTACGACACCAACACCCTCATCAGCCACACGCCCACCGTCGTGGCCGAGGCCGATGAATTCGACCGTTCCTTCCTGCAGCTCTTTCCGGAGATCGCCGTCATCACGGCGATGGACGCCGACCACCTCGACATCTACGGAGACCTCGCCCACGTTCAGGAGGCCTTCAAGGCGTTCGCCTCGCAGGTCAGCGGCTCCGTCATCATCAAGAAAGGCCTTCCGATCTCCTCCGACGACACCAAGGCCCGCATCCTCACCTACCATCCGGAAGACAGGGAAGCCGATTTCCACGGAGAGAACGTGCGCGTCGAAGCCGGACATTTCATCTACGACCTCATCTATCCCGGCGGACGGCTCGAAGGCGTCAGAGTCGGCACGCCCGGTCGGGTCAATATGGAGAACAGCATCGCGGCGGCGGCCATCGCCCTCCTCTACGGCATCGAGCCCGGGGCGGTCCGCCACGCCATCGGCACCTTCGAAGGCGTCAAACGGCGTCTGGAAGTACATCTCAACACCCCCACGAAGGCCTATATCGACGACTATGCCCATCATCCGGAAGAACTCGCCAAGGCCATCGCCTCCATCCGGGACATCTTCCCGGGCAGGAAACTGACCGCCGTCTTCCAGCCGCACCTCTATACCCGGACGAGGGATTTCGCGGAAGGATTCGCCGCCGCCCTCAGCGCGGTCGACTCGCTGATCCTCCTCGACATCTACCCGGCCCGCGAACTGCCCATTCCGGGGGTCACCTCGAAAATCATCTTCGACAAGGTCACCGCGCCCGAGAAAAAACTCATCGCCCGGGGTGACCTGATGGAAACCCTTCAGCAGGAGGACCTTGACGTCCTCGTAACCTTCGGTGCCGGCGACATCGACCGCTTCACCGGCGCCATCACCGACATGCTTCGCAACCAGCCATGAAACAGTCCGTACGCAACATCCTCACCCTCTGCACCGGGGCCCTTCTCGCCGCGCTCTACATCCTGACGCTCACGGCGGAAAGGAGCCATACCCGCGCGCAGTCCTGCCAGGGGCTGAAGGTCAGCATCGCCGACAGCGCCTCCCTGAAGTTCGTCTCGGAAGAGGACATCGCCCGTTATATGGACGAGTACGGCGCGTATGTCGGCAAGCTCGTGGAGGATGTCGACCTGGAGAACATCGAGGAGATCCTCTCTTCCAAGAGCGCGATCCGTTCGTGCGAAGCGTACATCGACCGCGACGGATTCATCCATACCGAGATCGTGCAGCGGGAGCCGGTGATCCGGTTCCAGAAAGGGGCCCTCGGATTCTATGCCGACGAAAAGGGCTTCCTGTTCCCCCTTCAGAAGAACTATACCTCCCGCGTTCCGATAATCGACGGCGCCATTCCGCTTACCGTCGACGAGAAATTCAAAGGGAAACCCGCCTCCGACAAGGAAGAACTCTGGCTGCAGGAAATCATCGCCCTCACGGCGCATCTTCAGCGGACCGGGTGGTCGAAGCGGATCTCGCAGATCAGCGTGCTGCCCGACGGAAACCTCGTGCTGATCCCGACGGAAGGGAAAGAGCGTTTCCTTTTCGGCACGCCCACGCGCGTGGGTGAGAAACTCCTCCGCATCGCCTCCTACTACGAGGCCGTCGCCCCCGCGCACGAGAAAGGGTATTATTCCCGGGTGGATGTCCGCTTCGACAAACAGATCATCTGCAAAAAATAACCTATACGATGGAACAGAAATACATAGCCGCCCTCGACCTGGGTTCCTCCAAAATCGCGCTCGCCGTCGCTGAAGTGAGCGGACAGAACGTCCAGGTCATCTATTACAGCGAAACGCCCTCGGACGGGATCCGCTACAGCACCGTGTTCAACCCGCAGCGGGCGTCGGTCAAGATCCGGAAGGCGATCCAGGAAGCCGAAGAGCAACTGATGATCCGCATCCGCCAGGTCATCGTGGGTCTCCCCCGCTACAGTGTCGGGCAGGAAGTCGCCAAGGGAGACTTCCCGCGGAACAACGCCAACGAGTACATCAGCCGGGAAGAGATCGACCTCCTGAAGGACATCGCCCTGCAACAGTACCCGCTCGACAACGAAGAGACGCAGTACATCTACGGGGCGGTCGCCCAGTCCTTCTCGACCGACACCGAGATCCAGCTCTCCGAAGAGGATGTCGTCGGCACGCTCAGTTCGCACGTGGCCGGCAACTTCAAGATCTTTATCGGGCAGCGGAGCAGCGTGAACGCCATTGACAAGATGTTCAACGACATGGGCATCGCCATCGCGAAGAAATACTTCCTGCCGGACGTGACCGCCAAGGCCGTCCTCACCGAGGAAGAGAAAGAGAACGGCGTGGCGCTGGTGGACTTCGGAGACGGTGTCACCTCCGTAACCATCTACCAGAAAGGGATCATGCGGCACTACTATGCCATCCCCTTCGGCGGCAGCAACGTCACGCGCGACATCCGGATCGAATGCTCGATCTCTCCGGCGCTGGCCGAGAACATCAAACTGGCGTACGGCGCCTGCCAGCCCAACAAACTCGCCAACCTGAGCGAGAAGGTCCTGCAGATCCGTTACGAAGACCGCCCTTTCAAGGAGATACCGGTCAAATACATCTCGAGCATCATCGATTCCCGCGAGCGGGAGATCATCGACGCCATCCTGTTTTCCATCCAGGAGAGTTCGATGAAAGACGAGCTCCGCAGCGGCGTCGTCATTACGGGCGGCGGCGCCAATATGGCGAATCTGTGCAACCTGTTCAAGGACATGTCCGGCTATCAGGTCCGCATCGGACATCCCAGGCACCGTTTCTCTTCCGATGTGGCCGGGACGTCCGAGACCAGCGCCGTATCGGTCATCGGAATGCTCCTCTCCGCCCGCGACGACCGGCTTCCGGGCTGCATGATGGCCCCGCCGACGATTCCGACTTTCTGGAATGCGTCGCCGGCCGTGCCGGAGCAGGAGGAGGAAGTCACGGAAGTGCCGGAGGATCCGCAGCCGGAGGTACGGTACAATGAGCCCGAAGTGCCGCAGGAGGAGCCCGAGGCACAGCCGGAGGTTCAGGAAGAGCCGGTGCAGCCGATCCAGCCGGTCCAGCCGGTTCGCCGGCCTGTGGATCAGGAGATTCCCCGGGAAGAGCCGCCGAAGAAGAAGCAGACCGCAGCCTCGCAGAGAAAGACGTTCGGACTGGGCACCTGGACCAAGATCAAGAACAAGATCGGGAATGCCATTGACGATTTCTATACCAATTTAACCAAAGAAGTGGAAATAAAAGAATAGACTATGTCAGACGATACTATGAAAGTCCTCGTCCCCAACGACTGGGATTCGGACAACAACATCATCAAGGTCATCGGTGTAGGCGGCGGCGGCTGCAACGCCGTCAACTACATGTTCAACAAGGGGATCACCGGGTGCAGTTTTATCGTCTGCAATACGGACAGACAGGCGCTCCGCGAATGCGACGTCCCGGTCAAGATCCAGATGGGTGCAGGCCTCGGCGCCGGCACCGATCCCAAGGCCGGGCAGAAGGCCGCCCTGGGATGCATCGACGAGATTTCCGAAAAAGTTTTTGACGGCAAGACCGAAATCGTGTTCATCACCGCAGGAATGGGCGGCGGTACCGGTACGGGAGCCGCTCCGGTCATCGCCAACCTGGCGAAAGAGCGGGGCATCCTCACCGTCGCAGTCGTTACGATCCCCTACAAGAGCGAGGGCCCCGATGCAATGGGAAGGGCCCTGGACGGCATCCACGAACTGGAGCGCAACGTCGACAGCCTTCTTATCATCAACAACGAGAAACTCTTCGAGTATTTCGGTGACGAATTCCTCCACGAGGCATTCCCAAAATCGGACGAAGTCCTCGCGACCGCCGTCAAAGGCATCATCGAGATCATCATGCGGCGCGGCTATATCAATGTTGATATCCAGGACGTCAAGAAGATGATGCACAACAGTGGAATGGCCCTGATGGGACACGGAGAAGGTCACGGTCCGAACCGGCTCCAGGATGCCGTCAAGGGGGCTTTCGAGTCTCCCCTGCTGAACGACTTCGACCTCAAGACCTCCAAGAACTTCCTCATCAACGTCACGGTCCCCAACACGGACCAGGGCATCCACGCGTCGGAATTCGAACTGATCAACAAGATGATCCAGGAGCAGTATACCGGCAATGCCGACCGTTTCAAGACCGGTCTCATCTACGACGACTCCATCGGCGACGGCGTCCTGATCACGGCCATCGCGACCGGCTTCGATATGGGGAAACTGAGCGAAATCGCCGACATCAACCTGGGGAATATGATCATCCTCAAGCCGGATTTCACCTATAAACCCACGGCCCGCAAGGAAGATGACCTTCCGGATCCGCTCGAGGGTCACCGCACTATCAAGATCGGCTACGACCGCAACGACCAACGCGCCCGGTTCGACTACGATCCCGACAACAAACCCGCGCTCGTCGTCGAGCCCGGACAGGACCGCAGCGCACTCGAGAGTATTCCGGCCATCCGTCGGGTAAGCGCAGACAAGATTCAGTAATATGGAAAGGAAAACACGTGTAAGATTCGCACCCTCACCGACCGGTCCCCTGCACATGGGCGGCGTCCGGACGGCACTATATAACTACCTGTACGCCAAGCAGAAAGGCGGTGACTTCATCATCCGCATCGAAGATACCGATTCCCACCGGTTCGTTCCGGGCGCGGAGCAGTACATCATCGAAGCGCTGGGATGGTGCGGGATCATCCCCGACGAAGGCGTCGACATGGCGACCGGTCAAGTCGTCGAGACCCCTTCCGAGCGGCATCCCCACGCCCCCTACCGCCAGTCGCAGCGCAAGCCCATCTACCGCAAGTACGCCGAGCAGCTCGTAGCGGCCGGGAAGGCCTACTACGCCTTCGACAGCGCCGCCGACCTGGAGGAGCGCCGCGCCGCGGCCGAAGCCGCCGGAGAGACCTTCATCTACAACCAGAAGACCCGTCTCCAGCTGCGCAATTCCCTCACCCTGCCGGCGGAGGAGACCGCCCGGCTCCTCGCGGAGACCACCGACTGGACCATCCGCTTCAAGATGCCCGAGAACACGGTCGTCAAGATGGACGACCTGATCCGCGGCCATATCGAGATGAATACCGACACCCTCGACGACAAGGTGCTCTGGAAGCGGGCCGACGAGTTGCCGACCTATCACCTCGCCAACATCGTCGACGACCACCTGATGGAGATCACGGAGGTCATCCGCGGCGAAGAATGGCTGCCCTCACTCCCGCTTCATTATCAGCTTTATGAAGCCTTCGGCTGGACGGATACGATGCCCCGGTTCGCGCACCTTTCGCTGCTGCTGAAGCCGGTCGGCAACGGCAAGCTCAGCAAGCGGGACGGCGACAAGATGGGATTCCCGGTCTTCCCGCTCCGGTGGGTGGCCGCCGACGGGACCGCCTCGCACGGATACCGCGAGGACGGCTATTTCCCGGAGGCGTTCGTCAATATGCTGGCCCTGCTCGGATGGAATCCGGGGGACGACCGCGAACTGTTCACGATGGATGAACTGATCCAGGCATTCTCGATGGAGAAAGTCCAGAAGGCCGGCGCCAAATTCAACCCCGAGAAGGCCAGATGGTTCAATAAGGAATACCTGCGGCAGAAGAGCGACGAAGAACTCACCGACCTGTTCCTGCCTGTGCTCTCAAAGCACGGCATCGCCGACGCCGACCGGGACTTTGTCCTGAAGGTCGTATCGCTGATCAAGGAGCGCGCGACGTTCGTGGAGGATTTCTGGACGATCGCGTCGTACCTTTTCATCGCGCCTTCGCAGTTCGAAGCCTTCGGTGTCAAGGCCGGCGCCGCCATCGCGCAGAAGCCGGTCGATCCGCGGGCCAAAGTCTATGACGACTCGCTCACAGCCCCCTTCCTCGCGAAGGATGCGGAGAAATTCTGGAATGCCGAGAATGCCGCGATGGCCCGCGAGACAGTCCTGTCACTCGAAGGTAAGACCTTCGCAGACGCCGCCGCGATGTCCGAAGCCATCGAAGGATACATCAAAGAGCGCGAATGGCCGATGGGCAAAGTGATGAACACCCTCCGTCTCGCCCTCACGGGCAGCGCAAGCGGTCTCGGCATCGCCGACATCATCTTCCTCATCGGTGTTCCCGAAGCCACCGCACGGCTCGACTATGCCGCTGAGCGGCTGGGGTGATCGTAATATGCGGTTCTTCCTTAAAACACTGCTTCCGCTATTCCTGTGCACCGTTTCCTGCACGCAGAATGCTGTCCGGAAAGCCTTTGCCGAACTGGACAGCACCATTGCCGGACGGCAAACGTATGTGGAGTCTTTCGAATTACAGAACGACTCTCTGCGAAGTGCGCTCGACAATGCCGTCTCCGACAGTATACGTTGGGCTTTGTCGGAGAGGCTGTACAGAGCATACCATCATTTCAGCGTAGATTCCGCCGGACGGTATGTCACCCGGATGCAGCAATATGCGACCTCTCCCGAGGAGGATTTCCGGACCCGCCTGGCAGAGATTCAGCTGCTGGTATGGTCACACGATGAAGGGCGGGCCCTGAACCTGTACGAGGCCCTGGACACCACAGGCATCAAGTCGATGGGGCTCCTGGAGGAGTATCTCTCGGGCGGCATCGAGATCTATACGAACATCTCCCGCTTCCCCCGCTTCCTACGCGAAGGCCGCAATTACTCCGACGACCTGCACCGGCTTCGCGAGGAATATACGGCCGTCGACACCGTATCTTACTACGGCCGTAAAGTGATGGCCCAGCACCTCAGGGACGAAGGACATCCGGAGGAGGCCCTGGTGCTCTTCCGGGACTGCTACGAGCACGCGGACAAGAGCGACTGGCACGAATTGACCTCGATCCAGTACAATACCGCCATGCTGTACGGACTCCTGGGAGATACGGAGCAAAAGAAAATCTGGCTGGCGGAATCCGCCGTCAGCGACTTCAAGGCCCCCAACCGGGATTTCCTGTCCCTGTACGAACTGGCCCTGACGCTCTATAACGAAGGAGACCTCAAACGCGCGGGCCGATACATCAAAATTCATTTCGACGACGTACTGGCGGGCGATTTCCAGGCCAAGGTCATCCGCTCGTCGCAGGCCCAGAACATCATTGTCGACGCCTCCCTGCAGGCGGAACGCTCACGGCGCACCATCCTGACAGTCAGCATCATTATCCTGTCCGGACTGCTTGTCATCATCCTGTATATGATGCGTCTGGCACGCCGCCAGGCCAAAAGTCTGGCCAAGGCCAACGAAGAATTGGCCGAAGCCAACGCATCGCTGGAGCAGGCCAACAAGGCGCTGGCCGAAAGCAATGCGGCGCTGGCCGAAGCCAACAAGATCAAGGAGAATTACGTCTTCAAATATATGGATCTCAGCATCCGTTACCTGGACCGGGTGGAAGAGAACCGGCACGCGCTGCGGCAAGTCGCAAAAAATGAAGGGACGGATGCGCTGCTGAAGATGCTGCGGTCCCCTTCCGGCTTCGCCGATTACAAAAAATTCTACCGGATCTTCGACCAGACCTTCCTCGGCATCTTCCCCCGCTTTATCGAGGATGTCAACGCCCTGCTCAGGGAAGACGCCCGTTTTGACGCGGCGGCCTGCCACAAAACCCTCCCGACCGAACTCCGGATCCTCGCCGCCCTCAAACTCGGCATCGACGACAGCCCGAAGATCGCCTCCTTCCTCAAGTGTTCGCTCTCAACGGTATATACCTACCGAGCCAAGATGAGGAACCAGGCGACGTGCCCCAAAGAGGAGTTCGAACAACGCGTAAAGAACTTGTAAAACGTCCTTGAAACTTATAAAATCACTTCTATCTTTTTAAAGGTATAAACAACCGAAATCGGCCTCGTAATGCACTACGGGGCCGATTTTATATTTAAAAAAACTTATAAACTCTTTTTCTAACTTATAATTTCGAAAGCGGGTATCGGAAAAGGGAAGATTATTTGCCAATTTTGCGATAACTGCAAAACTGATAACCAAAAAAAATCAAAAATATTTAAGCGTCATGAGCACTTTGAAAAAACCGGAGTACTTCCCTCCGACCACCAGCGAATCGACAGTATGGTTCGATTGCAACTATTGCCAGAGCACCACGATGGGCACGACTCTGGAGGACATGTCCGAAAACGAATATGAATGGGAGATCTAGTTATGAAAAAGACCATCAGCATTTTTGCGCTTGCCGCAATCCTTTTTACGGCAGCCGTCTCCTGCTCCAAGGAGACCGATGACCCGACGCAGAACCAGCCCCAGGAGCAGACCGAAGAACCGGCCGTCACGCCGGAGCAGCCTGCCGACCTTCCCGAAGGGATGATTCAGCTTACCTTCTCCGTCAATCCGGAAGAGACCAAGACCTCCTGGGACGGAACGACCCACGGCTGGTCCGAAGGCGACCAGGTGCGCATTCTCTGGGGTGAAGGCGAAACCGACTTCGTAGATGCGGCTGTCGAGAACGGGCAGGTTACAGCCGTCGTCGCCGATGTCGATACGTATTACGCCGTGTATCCAACAACAGCCACTTATACGCTTGACCTCGCAGCCGGAAAAGTGACCGTCACCATTCCCCGTTACCAGACCGGAAACTTTGCCGACGCAAACATTATGGCGGCCAAGACGACCAAGGAGGCGCTCAGTCTTGAATTCAAGAATATGACCAGCATCCTGAAGGTCAGCACTGGAAGCACCTATGAATACAATACCATTGCCGTGATGGCCAACGACCAGACCAAACTTACCGGAACGGTCTCCACAACCTTCCCTGAAACGTTTGCAGTAGAGACTGCCAACGGATCGGAAGCCATTCTCTCCCTCCAGAAGGGAAATCCTTCCGGTTATGCAGGTGTCTCCGCAGGCAATACTTATTATCTAGCGATGCTCCCCGGCGCGGCGATCGAGAAAGGCATCGGCTTCAAGATCGAGCAACGCACGGGCAGCACGGACCTTCTCGGCGGCGGCATTTCCAAGTCCGCATTTGCGCGGGAACGCTCGCAGATCTATGACCTGGGCACCCTCGATAACCGGATCGTCAGGGACTGGTATATTTCCGAGACCGGTACGGGCGTTGGCAACACTGAGAGCGCCCCTGCGGGACCGGAGAGGCTGATCGACCTGCTGAACCCGTCCTATTCCCTCAATGGAACCACGGCCGGATGGCGTCTTGCCGGTGCCACCGTCCACGTCCTTCCCGGAACCTACAACCTTCAAGAACTCAACGGTGGCGAAGTCCTGGCCCCTCATTACAATCTGAGCAATCTGGTCGCCCATGTCAAAGGCGAAGGCACCGAGGCCAACCCCACGAAGTTCATCTGCAATCAGACGGAGGACAACGACCATATTTTTGCCGTCACGGATGCAAACAAAGTAGGTGATTTCACCTTTGAGAACATCACCTTCACGGCCAATCCCGCCGCCACCAACACCAACTCCAACGGAATTGCCCTCATTTATACAGGTACATCCAATGTTGACAACGTAATCACCTTCAAGGACTGTAGTTTCGAAGGCATTACAAACACATCGACAGGGACCACCTATGGTGGAGCGGCCGTATTTGTATATTCCAATAAGAATTTCGATATCTTATTTGATGGCTGCACTTTCAAGAACAACCAATCCTCCCGCGGAGCCGTAGCGCTCTGTAATACCGGCGAGGAAGGGAATGTTACATTCAGTGGCTGCACTTTCTCTAATAATATAACCTCGAACAACGGCGGCTCCATCTATGTCTATGAAAAAGGAAAGACAACGATTGATGCGACCACTTTTGAAGGCGATGGTGAGACGAGTCAGGCGACCAATGGCGGAGCCATTACAGTCATCAAGAATGCCAGCGTGACGCTTCAGAACGGATGTACGCTCAACAAGTGCGTTTCCAAGGGCAACGGCGGGGCCATTTTCAACCACGGGACCGTAGTGCTTGACAATTCCACCATTTCGAACTGTGTAGGAAAAGTTGGCGGTGCCATTTACTCCGACGGTAATCTGACGATAAAGAACAACTCCACCATTTCCGGAAACAGTATGTATAGCGGCGGAACGAACGGCGGTGGCATTTATTTTATTTACGGTACCAATGGAAGTGCCGCTCCGTCGCTTGACGTGGAGAATTCCAGCTTCATCTCCAATAGCTCCACGAATGGTTCCGCACTGTATGGAGGAAAAGGAGATGCATCTCACTTTGTAGTGACAAGGGTATTCAACACACTGTTTAAATCCAATGCAGCTTCCGGTGGCGCCGCCTCAGGAGCGAACCGAAATGGCGGATGCGTATATGCAACCGATTACAACTATATACTCCTCGCCAACTGTACATTCAGCGACAACACCGTCGGGATCGGAGGTATTATTTCTATGGGCAGGACCGGGTCTGTCGATTATAACAAACTGTATCTTGTCAGTTCCACCATTGAGGGCGCCAACGACGGAATTCAGCGAAACAGCAAAGTCAATGTTGTTTACAACTCCATTGTCCTCGGCAACAAGACGAATAATACGCAGAACCTGTCCATCAATCATTCTATCTGGGGAACAGGCGGCCAAGTAAATATCTATGGCGCGTCCACGCTCCAGTCCAACGGCAATTATACAAATACGGCCACTTCCCAAAACATCACATTCTCCCTTGGTACATACAGCAACGGGGTATATCCCCTGAATTCTGGTGAGAGTCTATATACCCAGGGAATGTCCGCCGCTGATATCCAGGCTTTGACATTCGACAACATCACGCTCACAGACGAGCAGAAAGCCCTGCTGGCCAAGGACCAGAAGGGTAATGACCGCACCGGCAACATTATGGGTGCATACGTACTGACAGAGTAGTTTAACCAATCAATTATCTATGCTGAAACGATGTCTGGCCGTCCTGGCCGCACTGATCGTTACGCTCACGCTCCATGCACAGGGGCCGGTCCAGGTGACCGGCTCCGTGGTGGATGCAGGCGGGAAGGCGCTCCCGGGCGCCACGGTATCGGCAGAGGGAACCTCCGTCGGAACCGTGACGGACGGAGCGGGTAAATTCTCCCTCAAAGTCCCATCGGAGGACGCTGTCCTTGTCTTTGAGTCACTGGGATTCAAGACCGTCAAAATGAAGGTAGGTCGACTGAGGAGTTTCGACATCACCCTGGAGGAGGATGCCGAATTCCTCGACGAAGTCGTCGTCATCGGCTTCGGCGAGCAGAAGAAGCAGGACCTCACCGGGTCCGTCGCCACCGTCAAAATGCAGGATGTGGAGAGTTCACCGACGCTATCCGTGGACCAGGCCCTTCAAGGCAGGGTGGCCGGCGCCGACATCATGAGCGTTTCCGGCGACCCGACGGAAGGAACTTCCATCCGTATCCGCGGATCCCGGTCCATTACGGCCGGCAACGAGCCGCTGATCGTCGTGGACGGCGTAATGAATGCCGTGCAGGACCTGAGCGACCTCAACTCGGCCGACATCGAGTCCATCTCCATCCTCAAGGATGCGTCCTCGACGGCTATCTACGGCTCGCAGGGCGCCAACGGCGTCATCATCGTCACCACCAAGGCGGGCTCCCCCACGGTGAGCAAAGCGACGGTGACAGCGACCGTCAAACTGGGCTTCTCGCACCTCGCCAGAAGCCTCGACTATATGAACGCCGCCGAGTTCGCGACCTACAACAACGACCGTATCGACTTCTCCAAGTCCAGCACCGGAATGGTCTACCCCGTGACCCCGAGTTACGCGGAGAAATATTCCGACCCGCAGGCCCTCGGAGAAGGGACCGACTGGCTCAAGGCCATCACCCGGACGGCCCCTTTCCAGGAATATGCCGTCTCCGTGAGCGGAAACGGTAAAGGAACCAATTATTTTGCATCGGTATCCTATGCCGACGACGAAGGTATCATCCTGGACTCCGGCGCACAGCGAGTCATCGGGCGCTTCAACATCGGGCACCGTTTCAACAAATGGCTCAAGATCGACTACAACGCCAACGTGCTGTACCGACGCAACAAAAATAACAAGACCAGCATCGGCGGTACCGGCGTATGGTCGGGTGCGGTCTACATCTCCCCCGTCCTGGGCATCGACAGCGAGGTGAACGACCTGTACAACTACGGCCAGGGCGCCCCGTTCAACAACCCGTACATTACCATCCAGCAGTCAGTTCACCAGCGGAAGAGTTTCTCCACCACACAGACGCTCGCCCTCACGGTAACGCCCGTCAAGGGGCTGACGATCCTGAGCCGGAACACTTATTATAAGTATGACACCCACCTGTACCGCTTCCTTCCCGGGACGCTGCCGGTAAGAAGAATGGCAGGGACAGGCGGAGAGGTCTATCGGCAGGATTCCAACCTGACGCAGCTCAACACCGACAACACGATTACCTACAAGGCCGATTTCAAGCGGGTCCATCACTTCGACGCGATGGCCGGCATGTCGATGTACTACAAGACCACCGACTGGCAGCAGGTCAACGGAAAAGGAATGCTAGTGGACGACCTGAAGTGGAATGACCTCAACGCCATCGGCGACAAGGATAATTACAACATCACCTCCCACAACGAGGTGGTGCGGAAAGTGTCCGTCCTGGGACGCATCAACTACAACTACAAGCAGCGCTATTATATCACTTTCACGGGCCGTGCCGACGCCTCCTCCAACTTCGCCGCCAACAATAAATGGGGATTCTTCCCCTCCGGCGCCGTCAAGTGGAACCTGGCGAACGAGGCCTGGCTCAAGAAGACACGCATCTTCCAGGACCTGTCGCTGCGCCTGAGCGCGGGACGCACGGGCAACGACGCCATCGCGCCCTACAAATCGCTCCAGCGGCTCAGCAGTTCCACCTCCGGTTACCTGATCGGGGACGGACAGGCCACCTTCTATTATCCTTCCCGCCTGGACAGCCCCAACCTGACCTGGGAAAAGACGGACCTGTACAATGCGGCCCTCGACATAGCCGTGCTCAAAGGCCGCCTCAAAATGACCCTGGAAGGCTATTTCTCACAGACGAGAGACCTTCTTCTGAGCGTGCAGAAAGCCCAGCAGTCGGGTTACAGCAACTTTACGCAGAATCTCGGACGCACTTCCAACAAGGGTATCGAGTTCACGCTGGAGACCAGGAACATCGTCAAGAAGAATTTCTCCTGGAGCACCGAATTCACCATCTCCCACAACAAGCAGATGGTCGAAGATATCGGCGGAGAGTCCGAAGTCGTGGCGATGAAGGACCAGAAGGGCTATATGATCTACGGCTACAAGGCAGGTTATCCGCTGAATTCCCTGTGGGGATTCCAGTACGGCGGCGTCTGGCACAATGCGGACGAGATCGCCGAAAATGATATCACGCACCAGTACGTCGACTATTACGCCAAACCCTACAAGAGCGGCCGGCCCAAGTATGTGGACCAGAACCACGACGGCATCCTGGACAACCAGGACCTCACCTATCTGGGCAATGCCGACCCGATCGTCTACGGCGGCCTGCAGAACACCTTCCACATCTACGGACTCAAGGTCGGCATCTACCTTGCCTATTCCGTCGGCGGAAGCATCTACAATTATTCCGAATTCTTTATGGCGGGCACCTACTGCTCCAACCAGTACCGCTATATGCTGAACGGCTGGCACCCTTACCGCAATCCCGAGTCGAATTTCCCGGCGGCCGGTGCCAGCGGATCCAGTATGCTGCCCAGTGACTTCATGGTCCACGATGCCTCTTACCTCCGCCTCAAGACGGTCAATGTCGCCTATACCTTCGACCTGAGCAGAAAGGCCAGGTGGATCAAGAGCCTTCAGGTCAGCGTAAGCGCGGACAACCTCTTCCTCTGGACCCGGTACAACGGATTCGATCCGGACGTATCGAGCAAGGTCGAAGACCAGGAATCCACCATCCGGCGGGCCGACATCGGCGCATATCCCCGTCCCCGCAAAGTGGTGGGTATGATTCAACTTAAATTCTAGGGCGTATGAAAAAGACAGTCATATTTTTCCTCGCATCCCTGACGCTGACCGCCTGCCATTTCCTGGATGAGGATCCCTCCTCTTTCGTGGGGCGGGACGGCTATTACAAGACGGAAGCGCAGTGCCGCAGCGCAGTCAACTCCTGCTACGAGGGTCTCAAGTCCATCTATACGACGACGCTCTTCACCCATCTGGAGGGAACGACGGATCTTGTTATCGTCCCGTCTATTTCCGATGTAAACGCCATCCTGGACATCAATCCTTCCCAGTGCAACATTTCCAAGACGGTCTGGAGCTCCGGATATAAAGCCGTGATGTACTGCAACGCCGCCATCGCCGGCGTAGAAAGTTCGACCTCCATCGACGAGGATGTCAGGCGTGACCTGGTGGCCGAAGCCAAAACGATGCGCGCCTTCTGGTATTACATGCTTACATCCATCTTCGGAGACGTCCCCTTCTATACCGATGACGTTGTCGACCAGCCTACGATGGACCGCATCGCCCATCTCGGTCGGATGAGTGCCGTAGAGACCCGCGCCGCCCTGATCAAGGACCTCCAGAGTTGCTACAGCTATGACGGAGATAACTATACGGGCGCCCTGAGTCAGGTCCGGTCCTTCGACGGCGTGGAGAAAGGCCGTGCCGGATGGGCGATGGGAATGATGCTGATCGGCAAGATGGCCCTGTGGAACGCCGGAACCGACACGAGCGGTGACACCGACTGGTACGGAGTTGCCATCGACGCCCTGAAGCGTCTCGTCCCCGTTTACGGGAATCTGGCCCAGTATCCCCTGAACGATCTGCTATTCAGCGTCAAAGACACCCCCGAGCGGATCTTCGAGATCCGTCATACCTACTCCGAAGGGACACTCTCCTATGCAGGCAACCTGGCGCAGAATTGCATGCCGTCATACAGTTCTTCGACCCACCTCTTCGACGGCGTCGAAATCCCGATGCTGGGAACGGAGGCCAAAGTGGGGACCTGCAACCGTCCGACCTCCTATTTCTACGGAGCCCTTCAACCCGACGACGGGATGGACCGCCGCGTGGATATCAATCAGGGCCGTCGCTACAACGGAACGAATTTCAACAACGGTCTCGCCTACCCGTGGATGGGGCCCAAATTCTGGTGTCCGTATATGAAAACGACCTATGACTCCAACAATTATCCCGTCTTCCGCTATGCGGACGCGCTGCTGATGCTCGCGGAATGCTACTGTGCCCGACAGGAAAAGGAAAATTTCGAACTTTACCTGAACCAGGTCCGGCTCCGTGCCGGCCTTCCCGTCTACACGGTGGGGAACTGGGCCAAGGCGGAGCAGGAACTCCGGGACGAAAGGGCCCGGGAACTCTTCGGCGAATTCCAGCGCAAATTCGACCTCGTGCGGTGGGGAATCTGGTATGATACGGTCAAAGAGTACTGGAAGTCGGATATGGACAGCCGGAATATCCCGGTAAAACTGCAGCGCTGCCACCGCTATCTGCCGATCCCCGTCGAGCAGGTCGTCAACTCGGGGTATGCGCTCGATAACAAAGAATACAATGCGTACGGTCTGTAATATGAAAAGATTAATGATGCTGGCCGCAGTCCTGCTGCTGGGTGCGGCCGCCTGCTCGCAGAGATACGAAGTGGACCTGCCCCTTGCTCTCAACCGTACGGAAATGAGATTCAAGAGTTCCGGCAACTCCTATTACGTGCTTGTCTACAGTGGCGGACACTGGACGGCGGAACTGGACAAGGATGTGCCCTGGGTCACCCTGTCGAAGACCTCCGGCGACGGGAACGGACAGATTATGGTCTCTACCGATATCAACAAAGGCGTTTCCCGCGGAGTGACGCTGATCGTTTCCAACGGCCACGGATCCAGGGAGATGTACATCTCTCAGGAAAAAGGGACGACAGACGGCGGCAATTACCGCTTTGTCAAGGAAGGTGTCGAACTGCTCCGTGCCGCCTCGACAGCCCGGATCATGGCAGGCACCGACCTGGATGATGCGACCGTCGAAGGAGCGATTGACACGGTTATCTACGCCACGGAAAACGAAGACTGGGTACACGATATCGAGGTATCCCGGAGCCGGGTCACCTTCCGGGTCGACGAAAACGAAACCGGGGCGGACCGCACCGCCACCGTCCGCATCACCTTCCCGCTGGCCCGCTGGGATACGCCTGTCACGGCTTATTTCAATATTCTTCAATCCGTCGGAGAACCTGTGGAACTTCAGGCGCGCGTCGAATCCGTACAGGGAAATGCTATCCGGCTCTCGGAGGATGATCGCCTTACCTTGCTGGACGCGGACGGAAATGCGACGCTGCCCGCTTCGGTAAGCGACGCCTCCGCCGAAGGAGCCACGCTGCTGCTGAATGGCGATGCCATCCGTTCAGGGATTCTCGGCGGCGTCTATCCCGAAGATTATGTTTCCAGGTGGAGCGGCGGAAAGGTCTATGTGAGCATCCCCGCCGAGCAGGAACTGAAGACTTCTCTCTCCCGGGCGGCGGACCTGACGGTCCTCGCCGGAAAGAAAGAAGGCGAGAGCCTCGTCCTCCGGAGCGCCTGCTCGATCCTGCGCATCAAGATTGCCGGTACTGGAAGCCTGCGGGAACTGAGCGTCAGCTCCGGACTTCCTCTTGCCGGAGAAGGTTCCATCGACATGGGGGCGGAGGCGCCCTTCTATACCCCGTCCGCCGGCGGGCCGGAATCCATTTCCGTCCTGCTCCCCGAAGGGGGGATCAACCTTCCGGCCGATCTTTACCTGACGGTACCTTCCGGCCATCTCGGCCGCCTCACGGTGAATGCGACGACCTCTGCGTGGAGCGGAAGCGTTACGGCCGAGAGTGAAACCGTCGGCATCGTCCACGATATCGTTCCCCTGGAAGAAATCACCCTGTCGATTCCCACCGGAGCCGAGAATCTGAGCGAAGGAAGCAAATGGGCCAACTGCTATCTGGTCGAAGACCCCGCAGAGAAGGTTTACTGCATCGACATCCGCCGTCCGGACGGGACGGTCCCCGCAGAGGACATTACCCGCTGCTCTTACCTCTGGCAGACGGCACCGGACGTACTGACCTACCTCGCCATCGACGCCAAGGAAGGAAAACTGTACTTCCGCAAGGGGCTGAACCGGCCCGGAAACGCACATGTCGCCGTAATGAACGCCGACGGAGAGATCCGCTGGAGCTACCATATCTGGGCTCCGGCCACGCCCGTCGAGCCCTGCAAGTTCGGCAGTTATTCCATTATGGACCGCAACCTCGGCGCCCGGGAGGCGATGGCGACGGATTTCTCCGGCGCTTCCATCGGAATGCATTTCCAGTGGGGCAGGAAAGACCCGTTCCCGCCGAGCGCCCAGACCGGAACAAGCGGCAATGGCAACCATGGAAAAGTATATCCGGACGCCATTGCCTTCGTGACCGCACAGGACGGCGTGCCGCAGGAACTGGCCGACGCCACGCCTACCACCTATTATTGGGGCAGCGGCGCTTCCGGGAAGCAGGACTGGCGGGAGGTCCAGGACGACAACCTCTGGGCCTCGGCGAATTCCAACAACAATCCCTGCCCGAAAGGCTGGACCGTCTCCGGCAATGAAGTCCTTTCCCTGATCGCGGCCCGGATGACCGGTATCACATTCGAATCACGCGTGGGTATTACCATCAAGGATGACGACAATAAGCCGGTGCTCTTCGCACCGGGTGGAGTCTATCGGCGCAGCACTTCAACCGCCAGCGAAATGGCCAATATGGGCGACGGCTGGATATGGTCCGCCACACCGGTGGAAGACGCCACCTACGGCGGTTCCTACCGGCTTTGGTATCAGTCGAATATGAACAACCGCCGCGTGGACAAGGCGTATCCCCAGCGCAGATGGGGCGGTAATGTCAGATGCGTAAAAGTTCAATGATTATGCAGGCTTTACGAAACATAATGCTGACGGCAGCGGCCCTAACGGCCCTTGCCTGTGCCAAAGACATCAACGAGCGCAAGATCAACGAGGGGTCCGGCCTCGGATATCCCGAGAAGGTGTGCGATCTCGAGGCGGAACCGGGACAGGTCACCATCCCCGTCATCGCCACACGGACCTACGCAGTCAGGACCGACGCGTCCTGGCTGTCCGTACCGGCGACGGCGCCCGCCGGGAAAGAAGGCTTCACGATGGAATATTCCGCCAATTCTTCCCTGCCCCGCAGCGCCGAGGTCATCATCGCCATTGACGAGACACACCACTACGATACGCTGACCGTACGGCAGAAAGGGAAAACAGTTCCCACACTCTCGACGACCACGCACATCATTTCCGTCAAAGGATCCTCCCCGGGAGTGCAGGAAGCGACCATCGAGACCAATATCCCGATGGAACTGCTGAAACTTTCCTGGGACAGCGAGGGCAGCGAAGGATGGATCGACGGGGTCACCCTGAAAGACTCCCGGCTCAGCTTCTCCTACACGGCCAATCCCGACAGCCATCCCCGGCACGGAAACATTACGGTAAGTTATACCGACGCCTTCGGAACCGTACTTTCCATCCCGTTCCAGATCAGCCAGTTGTCCGCCTCGGATTCGGCCGGAGAATTATATGACTTCGATCAATTGTTCGCGCTGGCAACGACTGAAGGGGCCGAAATCGAGGAGGATATCGTCATCGAAGGCATCGTCGTCAGCGACAAGGAGAACGGCAACTGCGGCGACAATCCCCAGACAAGCGTCACATCCATCGACTACAGCGGTTGCCGCAGGACCATCTATCTGGAGGCCTTGGACGGCTCCAGGGGTCTCCGTCTCGAGACCCGTACGGAGGATGAGAACACCTTCCGCCAGGGGGACCGCATCAAGGTCGCCCTACGGGGTTGCACCCTCTTCCGCTCCGAGGTCCTCAATGCCGTGGCGGATCCCGAATATTATTATGTCAAGGGATTCAGGGGGAATATGGTCTTCTCCTGCGAATCCCTCGGAAGGGAAGGTATTCCCGTCAAGGAGAAATACATCGGCTCGCTGACGGACGATGACATCTTTACCTATGTCACGTTCAAAGACTGCGAATTCCCGATCCGGAAAGGTCCCCTTACTCCTGTAAGCGAGCAGTTTACAAACGGAACGGGCAGTGACAAAGTATCCAAGTTCGCGATTCTCCTCCACGATATCATCGGGTCCTCCATGTACCTGTTCACCAACACGACCTGTCCGTATCGCCGCGACGGATCCCGCCTGCCTGAAGGGAGCGGAAAGATGAGCGGCGTCGTGGTACACGAACTCTATCCGAGATTCAGTTATCAGGACAACACGTCTTCCGACCCCGACACCTGGGGCAACATCGGCCGCTACCAGCTCCGGCATACCTGCAAGGAAGACTTCGGCATGGCGGCAACGATGCAGGAGAATACTTTCTCCGGCATCATCTGCGAATGGCGGTACATCCTGGACAAAAATCTGGAACGCTATTATGCGACCGACGGAGACAAGACCGCGTATTTCGACTACAGTTTCGTCTATCCCGACACATACACCGACGGGCGGGCCGGGAAACTGCCCATTATCAAGATGAAGGACTACTCCTACCTCGGTCCCGCCGGCTCGGGCAATACCGGAAACCTCAACGGGGTCGGCGTTGTCCTGGAAGACGGGTCCGACTGGATGAGCCCGAGCTGGGACGGGTACAACAGTGAATTTGCGGCGGAAGCCAACCCGCAGGGATACGGTGATATCCCGACGGATGCCGGATCGGCCTGGGCCACCAACCTGACGACCCGCGACAAGGCCCCGATGTATACGACGCTCTGTTTCTCCACCCGGGGCATTTCCAGTTCCCGGATGAGCATTCAGATTTCTTCGATGAATTATTTCTACTCCAGCACCCAGAATATCGGCGGCGTTCCCTACTATCTGGAAGGTCCCCGGTACTGGTGGGTGGAATATTCTCTCGACGGCAGCAACTGGACTCCGGTGGCGAAATACTCACTGCCCGAATTCTGCCAGACCAGTCCGATGACACAGCTCTGGCAGACCGCCGGGTTCAAACCGGTAAACATCCCGCTTCCCGCGTCCACCCTGCTCGGAAAGGAGAAGGTCTGGATCCGGATAATTCCGGATGCCGCAATGCAGACAGGCAGCAAGACCGCCTATCTGGATCCGTCGATCCTTTATCCGTCCGCAGGATCCTTCCCGACGGCATGGAACTATATCGGTATCCGATACAATACGGTGGAGCCCCCGGCGACAAACTTCGACGGAGACAGCGGCATCGATCCTATGAACCCGATTGACTACAACTGGTGATGCGTATGAAAAAATATATGATTCTCTGGGCAGCCCTTGTCGTTGCCTCGGCATGCGAGAAAGTTCCGGAACAAGTCCGGAATGACGATGACGGAATCATCCGGCAGACAGTGACCTTTACGGCAGATGCCGTCGCCACCCGGACGACGCTGGGCGACGACTGGAGCGTATCCTGGCAGGAAGGCGATGAGGTCTCCATCCTCTGGAAAGGCGGATCCGCCAGAGCGAATGCGCACCTGGAAGGGGCGAAAGCCCGCTTCAGCGCTACCGTGGAGGAGGTTTCCGACTACTATGCCGTTTACCCGGCGGACATTCCCGCCGCCGTCGGCGAGGACGGGAAACTGACGGTTCTGGTTCCCGATATCCAGACCGGAAAATTCGAGGACTGCGCCATCATCGTGTCGCACACGACCCGGGAGAGCCTCGATTTCGGCCGCTTCAAGAGTGCGGTCGGCATGATCCGTTTCACGCTGGAAGACGACGCTTTCACCCGCATCCGGTTCTCTTCCACTTCAGAGCAGAACATTACCGGAAACGTAACGACAGACGCCGCCGTCTCCGCTTTCTCGACGCAGGCCGACAACCCCTCCGTCGAGGTTCCGGTAAACGGGAAGGGAACTTATTACCTGGCCACTCTCCCCGGCATCAGCCTGAGCGGTCTCAAATTCGAACTGGGGAATGACATCGCCTGGAAGGGTGAGGCCACCAACGAGACGCCGGCCTCCATCCCGGCCGGTAACATTCTTTGTATCAGTTCTCCTGTCGACGGACATATCGTCGTGGTCGGAGACTTCTACATCACGGTCGAAGGGGCCGGGAACAAGGACGGTTCCTCCGCAGCCAATGCGGGAGACGCCGCCTTCCTGCGCACCCTCCTCGGCACGCCCGCGAATGCGTCCATCCTGAACGGACACACCGTCCACATTGCGGCCGGGACCTATGACCTTTCCTCCGAAGGAAGGGGGCTCGTCCTCGCATACGGCTCCGCAACGGAGATCCGGCTCGCTGGCGATCCCGGGACTATCTTCACCACTTCTCAAAGCGGAGAAGAAGGTCGTATCCTGACGGCGGGAAACCAGTCCAACGTCAACCTTACCATAGAAGGCATCACCTTCACCGGCGCATCCCATAACGGTGCAGGCGGCGCACTTTGCCTGCTGGCGGGAAAGCACAGGGTCTCCGGATGCACCTTCTCCGACAACGAGACCACCTCCACGACCAATGACCAGACCGGCGCGGGCATCTACATCGGCGGTACCGCATCCGCAGACATCCGGAACTGTACCTTTACGGGCAACAAAACCAAGATTACGGGAGGAGCGGCCATCTTTATCATCGCCGGGACCGTCAACAAAGTCGTCGGCTGCACTTTCCGCGGAAACAACCCCGAAAAGGTCGCCAACGGCGGCGCCATCCTCCTCAAACACAGCGACTGCACCCTCTATCTGGTCGACAGCAGTTTCGATCAGAATGCCTGCACCACCAACGGCCCGGACCTCTTCGGCTCGAAAGCCCAGGCGCTGATTGCGTGGAACTGCACCTTCACGGGCGGGACCAACAAATCGGCGGGGAACCTGGGAAGCATCCGTATCAATCATCCCGGATTCTTCGGCAACTGCACCTTCGCGATGGAAACGGTCGGCACGGCCAACGGTGTCCTGGCCTTCGGCCTATCCTCCGGTAATGAGACCACCAACCAGATATTCAACAACCTGATCCTATGCAATGAAGGCAGTTCGATGGGAACTGCCAGCTCTACGGCCAAACGGGGATTGACAACCTACGGACACAATGTCTGGTTACAGGCGCCGAACCTCACGATTACCGACAAAGGCGGAGCCTCCGACAAAACCGGAGTCAAGACCTCCGACATCTGGAGCGCCCTTTCCCCTTCCGAGGCCGGGTTACTGGAATGGAACGGACCGGCCGGGGTCCTGGAGGGATTCACCTGCGCGACGCCCGCAGAGGCGGAAACCGCGCTGAAATCCTTCACTCTGGGCGGAGAATCATTCTACGAATGGCTTGTGGATGAAGGATTATTTGACAAAGATGCACGCGGAAACGCCCGCGGCGCCTCCTGGTGGCCGGGATCCTATCAGAAATGATCCGGAAGATTGTCATACTGTCCGTGTCGCTTCTTGCCGCCCTGGCCCTCCAGGCCGGAGAGATGCCGCGTTTCAAGGCGGGTACTTATAATATATTCACCTCCGACTCCCGTCTCAAGGTCATCAAGGCCAATCCGAATGTAAGCGAGCAACGCTACTGGTGCCACAGCGCCACGGCCGTGGGCGATATGATCGTTCATCTGGACTGCGACATCCTGGGCCTGCAGGAGATCTGCGACAGCATCTGGAACGGGCCGCGGAACATCCGGGATATCGTCGCCTCCAAAGGACTGGAATACAAGTGGATCCTCTATCCCAACACCAGCCACGGCAACATATCCTACGACAATGCCATCGGATATAAACCGTCTGTGTTCGAATGTCTGGAAAGCGGCATTTTCTGGCTGGCCGGTGTCTTCGACCGCCCGGAAATGGCACCGGACGCTCCCAAGGGTTCGATGCGTCCCTGCGTATGGGGCCGCTTCCGTCATACGGCTTCCGGGCGGGAATTCTACTTCCTGAGCGCCCATCTGCTCGTATCCCGGAAGCAGGAAGACGGTTCCTGGAGCCACGAAGGCAACAAGTACAACGCCAGGATGATCCGTCAGTGGACTGACGAGCATATCCCGGACAATATTCCCTCGATCCTGGTCGGGGACATGAACGTCGATGACAAGGCAAAGCACTTCCTTTCCCTGGCCCAGTCCCGGTTTATGGACGCGCGGATCTGGTTCCAGCACGCCGGACGTCTGAGCGCCGACGCCAAAGCCTGGGGAACACAGGATCTCAAGGATGAAAGCGGATACAGCAAATGGTGGCCGGATCATATTATGTTCAACATGTTCCGTCCGCTGGATTATGTCATAGACCGGAGCCTGTTTCCGACGGCCGACGGTACCCTCCACTACCCTTCCGACCATCTTCCGCTGACCGCGGTGATGGAATTCCGGGACTATTCCCCAAGCGGGCTTCCGACTCCGCCCAAGGCGAAAAAAACGCTCCGCGCGATGTCTTTCAACGTACGGTACCGCAACAACAACGTGGACTGGGAGAACGGATGGGATCACCGTAAATTCGCCATTCCCGAAATGCTGCGGGACGTACGGCCCGATGTGATGGGCACCCAGGAAATCCAGCTCGACCAGATCGGATACCTTGAGCGCGAAGCGCCTTCCTACAAACACGTAGGGCTCTTCCGCGACGGAAACGACAAAGGCGAATGTGCCAGTCTCTACTACAACAGCGAGACCGTAGAACTTTTGGACTGGGGCGGATTCTGGCTCAGCGAAACACCGTCGGAGTCCTCCCTCGGCTGGGACGGTGAAGTCCGTCGGACTGCGGTCTGGGGCCGGCTCAAAATGAAGGAAACCGGGAAGGAATTCCTCTTTGTCACCACACACCTCGACCACAAGGGGCCGGAAGCGCGCCTCAAAGGAATGGACTTAATCCTCGACACGCTCGGGGTTATCAACAAAGGGAATCTGCCCGTCATTCTCGTCGGGGACCTGAACAGCCAACTCAGCGACAAAGCCCTTTCCAGGCTCTGCGCGGAGATGAAGGATGCCCGCAGCACGGCGGTTTCCTCCGATACAAAATACGCATTCAACGGTTTTGGCAAATCCTGGACAGGCAATATCGACCATATCTTCTACAAAAAGGTCAAAAAATGCCTGAACTTCAAGGTCGTCAACCGGAAATACTTGCATATCAATTACATATCAGACCACTATCCCATCAGGGCAGACTTCGAGTTATGAGAAAGGCAATGATCATACTGACCCTGCTGCTGCCGCTTGCAACGGTCGCGGCGCCGAAGGCATCCCTCCGGGTGGGGACCTACGAACTGGGGAATTCGTTCAACCGGAGGGTACAGGCCGAGAAGGGGAAAATCTCCTCGCAGCGGATGTGGTGCCATTGTGCCGATGCCATAGCGGAGGCCATCCTGGACGCGGACTGCGATATCCTGGGCATTCACGACGTCTGTGACACCATCGCAGGACGGCGGGAAGGGACTAAGTCCATCATCCGGCTTCTCCAGGAAAAAGGGGGAGATATCGACGGACTCATTCTGAGCAACGTCAATCCGAACTTCCCCCTGGAAGGGCCGATGGCGAACGGGAACGGAATCCTCTGGAGAGCCTCACGCTTCGAACTCCGCGACTGGGGCATCAACTGGCTCGGCGGCGTATACGATAAACCGGGAAGAGACAAATCGCTCAAATACGGCGGAGAGAAGGTCTCGATGATGTGGGTACGGCTTTTTGACAGAACGGCCGGGAAGGAGATTGTCTTCGCCAGCGCCGATGTCAACGGTCCTACACAATATGACCACGGAGAAAAAGTCGTGTATCATGAAATCAACGCGGCCAACTGCCGCAACATCATTTCGCTGATGAAATCCGACATCGTCCCCAGGGGGATGACTTCCGTGATCACCCTCAACTCCCGCAACGCCCCCCAGCACGACGGATTCAAGGAGCTGAACTCCTCCGTATGGCTCGACGCCTACTCACAGCTCCGGGACGAAGGTTCCCTGGATGAAGCCGCAGCGGGCGGGAAGGACACGCCGGACCGCATTTTCGTGAGCGGTGCATCCATTCTGTCATACGCGGTGCTGAAGAAAAAATATCCCACGGCGGACGGAACCCTTCTCTTCCCCGCCCAGCGCTTCCCCGTCGTCTCCGAACTGCAATACTGATGGATATGAGAAAGATGCGACTGACCGGATTCGTTGCGTTCCTGACGCTGTCACTGCTCTGCCTGTCCTGTAACAAGGACAGGAACGGGAAAGATGCATGGAAACTGCAGGCCGGGATCGAATCGCTGCAGACCCGGGCGGTTCTCGCCCCCGGGGATGACGGGGGAAATTATCCCGTTCGTTGGGAGGACGGCGATGTGATTGCCGTAAACGGGATGCTTTCCCGCGCGTTGGCCGCATCGGAAGCGGGGACCGTTTCCGCGACATTCACATTCGACTCCAAGCCGGCTTCCGCATCGGTCTATAATGTACTATACCCCGGAAGTGCAAGCACTTCCAGTGTGATTTTCCCTGCCGTCCAAACCTACGTCCAGGGCTCTTTCTGCAAGGACGCCGCTCCGCTGTACGGTCATACGGACCGTCCCGACGGAGTGGTGGGTCTTCGCAGTTGCGCCGCAGTGATCCGTTTTGCGATAAAAGGCGACGTGACGCTCTCCGCCATGAAGGTCGACGCACCGGGATCCGAAAAAATCAGCGGTGAATTCACAATGGGAAAAGATGGAAGCGGCGCGCTGGACGGAACGCTGACGCCTTCGCAGGGCGCTTCCTCCCGAATGGATTACTCCTTCGAGGACGGACTGACGCTGACCGGCGAAGGTGCGGACATTGTCTTTACAGTTCCCGGAGGTGCCTATTCACGGGGCATCCACACCGAACTGACCTCCTCCGACGGCAAGGTAATGGCACTGTCCTTCGTTCCTTCCGGTGTCACGCTGCCGGCTGCAACCGTCTGCAGTTTCCCCGACATCACCTTCCTCCCCGGCAAAGAAATCACCTTCGTCTCGACAGATGCGACGACAGGCGAAATCACAGACCTGGAAGAATCGGCGGGGACCCCGGCAATGGATGCGGAAGAGGCGGTGGAAGCCGTTTCCCTCAAGGTAGGATCCTACAATATCTGGGCACCGGACGCCCGCCATACCGTAATGGAGAACGATGCTACCGTATCGGCCCAGCGCTCCTGGGCAAACAGCTATAAAGCGGTGGCGGCTATGATCAATTTCCTGGACTGTGACGTCATGGGACTCCAGGAAATCACAAACCGGGTATTCAAGACCACCATCACCCCTCCGAAAGAGGATTACGACGGCGTCGTCCACACACTGAACGCTTCGATTCCGGATTATTCCTGGGTAATCTTCAACGGGAGCAATACGACATATGACAATCTTTTCCCGAACAATACGACGGCGAACGGACTCAGCAACACGGATGCCATTATCTACAAGAGCAGCATCCTGACCCTTGTCAGCCAGGGAAGATACTGGATTACCGGGAAACGGACCACCCCCGGCGCACCGACGGACGGATACGGCAGCAACCGGGTTGCCGTCTGGGCCAGATTCACCCACAAGGCGAGCGGGAAACAGTTCGTTTTCATTTCTGTCCACCTGGATCTCCCCAACGCCGGGCCGGAAGAAGACAAGTTCCTTCCACAAAGACGCAACATCGAGGAACTGATCGGCTGGGCGGCCCCCTATGTCTGTCCGGAGACGATCCCGTCGGTCATCGTCGGTGACATGAATGTCGACAAGGGGGACGAGGGCGGCAACTACGCCCGTCTTGTCGGAGGCCGCTGGAAGGACGCTTACGAAACAATGCTCGCCGACGGCTCCCTCTCCTATACCGACCAGCATCTTAAAGGCACGATGAATGCCAATAAGAACGAGGAAGGCGGACTTTCCACATGGCGTCCCGACCACATCCTGCTCGACGGTCTGACCCCTTCCTACTACAAAGTCGGGCGGGAGCGGTTCCCGACGGAAGACGGAACGATGCACTGGCCCTCCGATCATTTCCCCATTAAGGTTATCGTTCATTTCTGATCCGTATGAGAAAGTTGCTTTACATCCTGCCGTTCGCAGCCCTGCTTCTGTCCTGCGCAAAGGAAATGACGCATTCCGGAGGGAATGATTTCACGCTGGTGGCCGCCATGCCCTCCGCTTCTACCAAAACGGTTCTGGGTCCGAAGGACGGCGGTGCCTACCCGGTCCTGTGGAGCGTCGGAGACCGCATTACGGTCAACGGTGTCCAGTCCCTGCCCCTGAGCGTCCTGGAAGCCGGCGGCAGAACGGCGGTTTTCCACTTTCCGGAATCCCTCAAACCGCCCTATCACGTCCGCTACGGAACAACGGTTCCGTCCGTCCAGCAATATTGCGAGGGTAATATCCGCAGCGGATATGCGCCGATGGAAGCCGTCTCTTCGGCCGCCACCTTTACCCTGTCTCACCAGTCCTGCATTGTCGCGCTACCGCTGAGCGGGGACAAAACCCTTGCAGGAATATCCCTTTCGGCACTGGACGGAACGCCGGTCGCCTCCGGAGGGACCGTCCAGTTGACGATGCCTGCCGGCGGGGTCGGCATCGCTTCCGGGAAAACCTTCCACCTCGTTCTCCGGCCGGCAGCACTGCCGAAAGGGCTGAAGATGGAGATCTGCACCACAGACGGCCAGCGGATGATCCTGACCGCCTTTGCAGGAGAAACGCTGGTGGCCGGGAAAGTCTATGAGTTCCCCACGTGCACTTTTACCGCCAACGCGGAGCCGGTCACGGTCATCGACTCATACAATGAATTGAAGGAATTTGCCACGCGCGTCACCGCCGGTGAAAAGTATCAGGAGGTCAGGCTGACCGCCGACATCGCCGTGGACGGATCGTGGAGACCGCTGGAGGGCTTTACGGGCGATTTCGACGGCGGAGGTCACACGATTTCCGGTCTTACCCGCGCCTTCGCCAACGAACTTCGCGGCTGTATCCGCAATCTCACGGCGGAAGGGAACATCTCCATCACGGGGAAAAACGATATCGTCGGGGATGAATCGGTTTTCTGGGCCGGGATTCTTGCAAACCGGATCTATTCGGGCGGGACCGTCATCAACTGTACGACCCGGGGATCCATCCGTTACACCCAGTGGGGGAAAACGGCAGAGGCAGGCGCCCTTTGCGGCTATGCACCCCGCGGAACCGTCTTAAACTGCGTCAATGAAGCATCGGTCACCGTCATCGGCGACGGATCGGCAGAAATCTTTGCCGGAGGCCTCTTCGGCCGGATTTATGCCTCCTCCGATGCAATCACCGTCACATCCTGCCGGAACTACGGAGCCATAACCGTCCGGGGTACTGTCAAGGAAGCGAGCATCGGCGGCATCGTGGGGAATATGGATGCGAAGCACACCAGTCTGCTGCAAGACAACTTCAATGCAGGCGAAATCACCCTTGAGGCAGCTTCCACCATAAAAGGAGTGTTGAACATCGGCGGTATAGCCGGATACTCCCTGAACGATTTCTCCGGCTGCCGGAATGAAGGCGTCATCCACCAGGGCGCTTCCACAACCCTTATCCAGAATGTCGGCGGGATCGGGGGGAATATTGTCACTTCCCTCGTGCAGGGATGCGCCAATGCCGGAAAGATCCTGCTTGACGGATCATCCGCCGGCATCGTCCGCTGCGGCGGCATCACCGGTTTCGCGGGCGGGGACAGCTCGGTCAGCGGCATCACCATTTCCGGATGTACCTACAGCGGAGAAATCACGGCGGATATCCCGAGTCATTCCACGATTTATGCAAAGCCCATTACGGGCCTCTACTCCATTATGAGCCACACAGAAACGGATTGTACCTATTCGGAGGGAAAGATTACCATACGATGAAACGAACATTACTGATTGTATTATTGTCGGTCCTCACGACCGTCGCCATTGCGCAGGAGCAGCCGCTGAAGGTCGGATCCTTCAATCTCTGCACTGCCGGATCCCGCAAATCCTTCATAGAAAAGGGGAAGGCCGGCGTCTTCGCCGGTCCTCAGCGATACTGGTGCAACAGCGCCACGGCGGTGGCCGATATGATTGCGGAGATGGATTGTGACATTCTCGGCGTACAGGAGGTCTGCGACAGTATCTGGGGTGTAAAAGGGGACCTCGATATCCGCCGCCTTGTGGCCGAACGGGGAAAAGAATACATCTGGATCCTCTATCCCAACACCAGGAAGGGCATTTCCTACGATGTCGCCATCGCGTACAAACCGCAGCTCTTCGACACCCTTGCGACAGGGATTTTCTGGACGGGAGGCGTGCCGGACAAGCCGCTCACCCGTTCCGGCGAACCCAAACATTCGTGTAAACCCTGCGTCTGGGCGCGGTTTATCCAGAAAAGTTCCGGGCGGGAGTTTTATTTCCTCGACACCCATACGATCGTTCCGCAAAAATACAAGGATGACGCCTGGCCCAAAAACCGGGGCAACATCCTCAACCTGCAGCAGATAGCCCTGCTGGGCGAAGCCCTGGTTCCCCGGGACGTTCCCTCCATTCTGGTCGGAGACCTCAACATCGCACACAATGCTCCGGACTGGCACAACATTGCCGACACCCGTTGGAAAGACGTATATTCGGTCCTCAAGGAAGAAGGCAGCCTCACGATGGAAGACCGCGAATGGGGCACCCAGAACAAGAAAGACGAATCCGGCTGGACCCGCTGGTATCCCGATCACATCATGGTGAACGGTTTTACGGCGAAGAATTTCTTCATCCGCCGCGAGAAATTTCCGACGGCTGACGGTTCGCTTCACTACCCTTCCGACCATTTCCCCATTACTGCTGCCGTCGTGTTTGAAGGAAAAGACCTTTTTGCCGGAGCGGAGCGCGTCACCTCTCCCGACGGCCGCATCACGCTGGAGTTGTTTCCCGGAGACGAATACGTCTCGTACAGGGTAATCTGTGACGGGAAGACCGTCGTCAAGGCCTCTCCCCTGTCGATGACCCTCTCGGACGGGACTGTGTTCGGTGCGGGGAAACCCGCCAAGATCATCAGGAACGGACATTCCGTCATCCTCTCCTACAAAGGGTACAGCCTTGAGGCAAAGGCCTGCGACGACGGGGTGGCATGGAGATGGAGTTCTTTGAAACGGAAGCCTTACACCGTACTTTCCGAACAGGCGGATTTCCGTTTCCAGGCCGGAAGCCGGACCCGCTTCTCATATACCCACAAGAATGTCGACCCGTATCAGGACGACTTCCAGAATCTTTACACGACGGCTTCGCTTCCCATCTGGTCTTCCGGCAAACCGCTTCTGGACGTCGCGATGGGGCCTTATGACAAACCCGTCCTTCCCACCAAAGGCGGAGAGCCGCCTCTTGCCGTACTTCCGGCGCTGGTCGAGGACGACGGGATCAGAATGGTCATTGCAGAATCGGATGTCATTTCCTATCCGGGTATGCTCCTGAAGCCTTTCGGTACCGGATTCGAGGCACGTTTCGCCGGGTATCCCGCCACCGAAAAACAGGGTGGGAAACGGAATCTGCAATGGCTCGTCACTTCCCGCGAGGACTATATCGCCACTTGCAACGGCAAGGCACGCACTTTCCCCTGGAGGGTCATCTGCATCGCGCGGGACGACAAATCCCTTGCCGGAAACGGCCTTGTAACCCGTCTGGCACCATCCGCAAGCGGGGATTTCTCCTGGGTCAGGCCCGGAAAGGTCGCCTGGGAATGGTGGAATCAGTTCGCCCTTGACGGCGTAGACTTCACACCGGGCGTCAATACCGAAACCTACAAGGCCTACATCGATTTCGCCTCCCGTCACGGAATCGAATATATCCTGATGGACGAAGGATGGGCCGCCAGGTATGCCGACGACCTCTTTGCCGTCGTCCCGGAGATCGACCTTCCGGAAATCATCCGCTACGGACAGCAGAAAAATGTCGGCATCATCCTCTGGGCCGGCCTGTCCGCCTGGGCCAAGGATGTCGAAAACATCTGCCGGCACTACAGTAAGATGGGCGTCAAAGGCTTCAAGATCGACTTCTTCGAGCGCAACGACCAGCCGGTCCAGGAGCTGATGTACAAAACGGCCGAGACTGCGGCCCGGCATAAGCTGCTGATCGATTTCCACGGCTGTCCCCCGCCCACGGGGCTCCAGAAACGCTTCCCCAACGTGCTCAACTACGAAGGAATCTTCGGCCTGGAGCAGATGCGCAACCGGCCGCTCCCCGCCTACGACATGGTCACCTTTGACGTGACGGCGCCGTTTATCCGCTTCGTCACGGGCCCGGCCGATTACACGCCCGGCGCCTTCCTCAACGGGACACGGGAAACCTTTGTTCCCAATAAGCAGGCCCCGATGTCGCAGGGAACGCGCTGCCGCCAGCTGGCCGAATATGTGGTGTTCGACGGCCCGATGCAGATGCTTTGCGACAGCCCGTCCCGCTACGAAGCCGATCCCGCATGCGCCGAATTCATCTACCGTGTGCCGACCGTCTGGGACGAGACCCGGGTGCTGGACGGCAAGATCGGGGAATACATCATCACCGCGCGCCGCAAGGGGGATACCTGGTACATCGGCGCCCTGACCGACTGGGAACCGCGCACCCTGAGCATCGATCCCGCCGAAATCGGACTGGACGGGATCCGGGTCGAAAGCTGGGAAGACGGCCCCGATGCAGGCACCACGGCCTCTTCGTGGAGGAAAAACACCTTCAACGTTACCGGCGGGCCGTTCAAGATCCATCTCGCATCCGGCGGCGGCTGGGCGGGAATTATTTCCCTCGCCAGATGAAACGCCTGATCCTCTTGTCTTTCATACTCCTTTCCGCCTGCTGCACGGTAGAGCGGAAAGACGGATATCAGGTTATCCATCAATGTGGCGGACCGGACCTGGGTTTCACCTCCGTACCTGTCCTTCGGAAGGGAAGCCTTGCCTTCAAGGACCTCAACCGCAACACCGTACTGGATCCCTACGAAGACTGGCGCCTTAGCCCGGAGGAAAGGGCCGCGGATCTCTCTGCCCGGCTGACCCCGGAGTATCTTTCCGGTCTGATGACCAACGGCCACACCGTCAACGTCCCGGGCATTTCCTCCATGAGTGTCAGCGGGATTACCTATAACGGCCTTCCCTACGCCGAAAGCGGCGCCGAACCGTCCGACATCTGCGACAAGCTCCGGGAAGCGCTGGAGAATTTTGACACGCGACAGGTCCTGCTGGCCCACAGCGACAGTCCCGAAACGATCGCCCGATGGAACAATAAAGTCCAGGCACTTGTCGAATCGCTTCCCTTCGGAATACCCTGCGCCAATTCTACCGATCCCCGCAATGAAATCAGGGCGACCGACGAATACAACGCCGGAAGCGGCGGCGTCTGCTCACAGTGGCCGACGCCTCTTGGTCTGGCCGCCACCTTCGATACGGCTGTCGTGGCCGATTTCGCACGGACCGTCAAGCGGGAATACCTGGCCCTCGGATTCCGGACCGCCCTGTCCCCTCAGGCCGATCTGGCAACCGAGCCGCGCTGGAGGCGCGTACCGGGCACTTTCGGGGAGAATCCCGCCCTTGTAGCCGAGATGGTGAGGACTTATATCAGGGAGATGCAACCGGAGATCAACTGCATCGAAAAACACTGGCCGGGAGGCGGCACGGGCGAGGGAGGCCGCGATGCGCATCTTTCCATCGGCAAATACGGGGTATTCCCGGGAGGCCGGCTGAAAACCCATATGGATGCTTTCGACCTTTCCGCATCGGGTATCATGCCTTATTATACCATTTCCTTCGCCCAGGACCCTTCCGGGGAAAATGTCGGAAACAGCTACAGTTCATATATGATCGATTCCCTGCTCAGGAAAGAATATGGCTATGAGGGAATTGCCTGTACGGACTGGGGAATCGTCGCCAACTATAACGGAGATCCGCTCTCCACCGGCGGGAAGTGCTATGGAGTCGAGGGGTTGACCTGTGGAGAGCGTATTTTCAAAGCCCTGGAGGCAGGCATAGACGAGTTCGGCGGCTCTGTCAAGTCTTCCGAAATTATGGATGCCTGGAAGCTTTGGCGCGACAGATACGGAGAGGATTCAGCCCGGGAGAGATGGGAACGTTCGGCCCGGAAGATCCTGGAGGCGATGATGCGTACGGGCGTCTTCGAGAATCCCTACGTGGATGTTGCGAACGCTACTGCGGTACTTTCCGACCCGGAAACCTTTGCCCTAGGAGAGCAGGCGCAGGTCCGATCGGTCGTGATGGTCAAGAACCACGGCGGTGTGCTTCCGATGCCCCGGGGCGCCAAGGTCTATGTCCCCCGGCGCCCTATTCCCGGCGTCTATTCGATGACGGGGCGGCTCAAGAAAGCGCCTTACACCGGCTATTCCGTCGATACGGCGATGGTGGCGAAGTATTTTACCCTTGTCGGCACGCCGCAGGAGGCCGATTTCGCCATAGTCGCCATTACGGAGCCGGAAGGCGGAATCGGCTATAAGGACGGTGAATATATGCCCATTTCACTGCAATACTCACCTTATACGGCCACGGAGGCCCGGGACCCTTCCATCGCCGGCGGAGATCCTTCGGAAAAAACGTCAAACCGCAGTTACAAGGGGCGGACCCTCCGCGTGGAAAACGAAACGGATCTGACCCTCGTCCGGGATACCGAGGCCGCAATGAACGGCAAACCCGTCGTCGTGCTGCTTCAGACAACCCGCCCGGTGGTGATGGAATTCGAGCCCTCCGCCGATGCCATACTTGTAGCCTTCGGGGTTCGCAGCAAGGCCTTTATGGAACTGATCTCCGGCGAGAGACAGCCTTCCGGCCGCCTGCCGATGCAGTTTCCGGCCTCGATGGCGGAGGTCGAGCGACAGAAAGAAGACGTCCCGCAGGATATGACGCCGTGGAAAGACACGGAGGGAAACCTTTATGATTACGGCTTCGGCCTCTGTTATCAGGAATAGAGAATATCAGGATATGACGCGTCTCAAAATATTGTTAGCCGTAGTCTCTGCAGGTTTTCTTATGGCTTGCAGCACCACGGTGGATAAACAGGAGAGCGATCCCTTTGTCATGCTGCGGCTTCGCGGAACGGCGACCTTTTCCGAGGAGAACTGGGAGAAAACATACCGGGCCATCAAAGAAAGCCCGGGCTGCTGTGACGAGGTCTGGTTCTCCACCGGGTTAGGATTCGCGGATCAGGAAACCCTCCGGGACAGGGCGGAACGGATTCTCCGCGGCTCCCGGCAACTGAAGCAATTGGGGATAGGGACTTCCCTCCAGATTCAGATGACCATCGGTCACGGAGACCAGCTGGCCATTGGAGAGGAACACCTGTACAGCGGACTGACCTGGACGCGGTGGACCGGCTACTCCGGAGCAGTGGATCAATACTGCAGTTGTCCGCGTGATCCCGAATTTCTGGAATACATCCGCCTGATGTCGCAGATTTATGCCGAAACCAGGCCCCGCAGTCTCTGGATTGACGATGATCTGCGTTACAGCAATCATCAGCCCGCCACGACCAAGGACTCTCCGATCGGATGCTGGTGCGAACGGTGCATCGCCGACTTCAACGCAGTCAATGACGCACACTGGACCGCGCAAACCCTGCTCAGGGCGATGGAAAACGATCCCGCCCTGTCGGAGAAATGGACCTTGTTCTGCACTTCGTCGCTTACCGGCATAGCCCGCATCATTGCAGAAGAATTCACCCGCATCTCCCCTGAAACCACATTGGGTCTGCAGGGCGGCCGTAAAATCGAATCTGTCGAGGTGCAGACCGCTATCCTGCGCACGCTGCATGAAGTGAGCGGCAAACCGTGCGGCTACCGGCCCGGCGGAAGTTCTTACTACGACGACAGCAACGCCGCGCCGCAAATCATAAAAAGCATGGGGTCGGCCCGTTTCCGCAAATTGATGGGAGACCCGGGATGGATAACGGAGTGGTGTCCCGAGATAGAGACTTCGCCACGAGTCTATGGCTCCCGCACACCCCAGGGAGTGCTGGTTGAGGGCTTCGCGGCGCTTGCATATGGACTTGACAAGCTGAGCATGTTCGTGATGGCCCCGGAGAAAGAGAGTGATACGGTTTACTCCCGGACGATGTTGCAACCGATTGCCAAGGGGCTTCCCATGCTGAGGGCATATGCCGGGGCCAATGAAGGGACCGTTCCCGTCGGGTTTACCTCAGAAGTCTCCTGCGACAGTCTATATGCCTTCGGCTGCACGTCGATTCCCGTCTTGCCCGGCCCCGGAAAAGAACTCGGAGTCCTTACCCGGGACGATTGGGACAGTCCGTACCTGACGAAAGAAACGTCTGATTGTGTGCAGCGGCTTCGTGAATCTTTTGACAGCCGCGGCGCCTCCCCGGTGCTATGTTGTTCACCCTTTATAGGCCTGATGATTCCCAGAATCGACGAAGAGGGAGAACTGCGGACGCTCGGTCTTCTGAATGTCCGGATTGACAGTCAGGGACCCGTCAGGCTACGCCTCCCGTCCTTGAGAAGGAAAGTCAGGAGCGCACGCTGGTACGAAATGAAGTGCGAACCGGTGCGTCTTCGCATAGAGAGGGAAGGCGACGACGCCTATGTCACGATTCCCCGAATCGGTGCCTGGAACGCCGGATTCCTTTCTTTCAACGAATAAATTCCCGATATTTGTCAAGTCTGTAATATGAAACGTTTTGCACTCATATCCCTCTTTGTCGCATTAAGTGCCTGCGGAAGGGTTTCAGATGCTCCCGCCGTACTCTTCGGCGGAGAGATGCACAATTCCAACGCCTCCACGCCGGCGTCGATCGACGCTTCGTTGGATATGGCGGCGGCGCTGGGATTCAATACCGTGCTGGCTCCGGTAAGCTGGGAACTCACAGAGCCGTCCGAAGGCGTCTATGACTTCTCTCTGGTAGACTATCTTCTCAAAGCGGCGGAAAAACGGGAACTCTCACTGGGCCTTCTCTGGTTCGGTACCTGGAAGAACGGCGAATCCTCCTACCCTCCCCTCTGGGTCAAGGCCGACACTGCGAAATACTTCCGCACACCGGTCATTCCTGCGGATAAGACGCCCTCCATCTCTCCTTTCTGCGAGGCGGCGAGGGATGCGGACGCGAGGGCCTTCAAGGCCTTGATGACCCACCTGAAAAAGGTTGACACCGGCCGGCGCGTCCTCTGCGTACAGGTAGAGAACGAGGTCGGCGTCTTCAACGAAAGAGATTATTCAGAAGCTGGAGAAAAGGCCTGGAGAGAAAGTACCTGGAGCACCTCTGACGATCCGCTGGCCCCGCAGTACTTTATGGCAGAGGCCTATGCCCGGTATGTAGATACCGTGGCGGCGGCCGGGAAGGAGGCCTACGACATCCCGATGTTCGCCAACGCCTGGCTGGCCGATCCCGACAAGGCTTACGGCAAATACCCCAACGGCGGTCCGCGGGTGGCGGTGCTGGATGTCTGGAGAGAGCATGCACCCCATCTGGACTGGCTCTCGCCCGATATCTACGGATCTTCCCTGAAGGAGATGTGCGTCGCCTATTCCCGGGGGCAGACGCTGTTCATTCCCGAAACGAACTGCAAGGCGGGAAGATATTGGTACGCCCTTGGAGAAGCCGGTGCAAAAGGTGTTTTCGGCTTTGGATACGAAGAGTTTTACGACGATCCCTACTTTACGGCGGAGTGCCGTGTGATTTCAGAGATGATGCCTCTTATTTCTGAAGGTCACCCCATGCGCGGCTTTGTACGGATTGACTCTAAAGACGCTCCGGATGCCGTAGATACGCTTGCGCTGGGGAACCATACCTTCTATGCGCACTGCATAGAAGGTGAAAAGAATGCACACGGAATCATTATCCAAACCGCAGAAGATGAATTTACCGTAGCGGGAGTCGGAGCGTGGATAGATTTCGGACCGGCAACGAAAATCGCTTCCTGCGAGGAAATCCGGGACGGCAAAGTCTGGCAGGTGCTGAACGGAGACGAAACGGGGCATCACAATATGCTTTACCTCCGCGGCAGGCTGTTCCTTCCGGACTATGAGGCCCAGGACGGAACGGTGATTCCTTCCGCATTCTATGGACTCAGTTACCAGCGTCGCTTCCGGCCGGCCGCCCAGGAGCGATTCAAGGTTTCCGGTATCTACCGGATCAAGTTGTTCGGCGTGAAACAGAAGTAAATGATTTCCATGGGAAAATTCACATCACGATTGTGGGGTACATTCCTTCTGCTGGTCCTGTCCCTGCCCCTCGCGGCGCAGAAGAACTACACCGACGCGCTGGACCTGAATTTAGGCGGGAAAATCTTCACCACCGCAAATCCTTACGACAGGATCGACCCGGTAGAAGGGATGACGCCCGGAGAACTCGGCCAGGCCCGCCTGTGCAGCGGGCTCCGGGTCGCATTCGACACCAATTCCAAGTCCATCGGCGTACGCGTCGTCTGGAGCGTCACGGCAGGCAATGGAGGCAACAACGGCCCCATCGCGGCCCGCGGCTTTGACCTTTATATAAAAAAGGACGGCCACTGGCTCTGGGCCGGGAACGGATTCACCAAGAAGAATACGCCGGGAGAGGCGCACGAAGTGACGCTGATTCGGGATTCCGGACACAGTGCCAAGCAATGTCTGGTCTATCTTCCGCTGGGTTCCAGGATCGAGTCGTTGGATATCGTTACCGACGAAGGATCCTGGATCGAAAGCGGTGCGAACCCCTTCCGAAGGCGTATCGCCGTCTTCGGGTCCTCCTATACCAACGGATCCGGGGCGGGACGCTGCGCAATGACCTGGACGGCACAACTAAGCCGGCTTACCGGACTCGACTTTATGAACTTCGGATTCAGCGGCAACTGCAAGTTGCAGTCTTATTTCGCCCGGGCCCTGGCCGAGGCCGATGTCGACGCCTATGTCTTTGACGCTTTCTCCAATCCAAGCCCCGAGCAGGTCGAAGAGCGGCTGGAGCCTTTCATCCAGATCCTGCAGAAAGCCCGCCCGGGCGTCCCGCTGATCTTCATCCAGACCATCTATCGCGAGAAGCGCAACTTCAGCGACAGTTACGACGCACGGGAAATAGCCAAACGGGATACTGCCGAAAAGATGATGCAGACGATGGCCGCCAAGTATAAGCACGTCTACTGGGTCAATACGACCAATGCCACTTCAGAAAACCACGAGACTACTTCAGACGGTTCCCACCCCGATTCCTACGGTTACACGCTTTGGGCCGAATCCGTCAAAGACCCCATTCTGGAAATCCTGCGTAAATATGAAAAAGATTAAGCTCAGCCTCTTCGTCAAAGTCCTGATCGCCATCGCGCTCGGTTCGGCGCTCGGCCTGCTCTTCGGCCTTGCTTTCCGGGGCGACGGCTTCCTGTACGGACTGTCGATGTTTTTTGTCCGGCTGTTCAAGACATTCAACGTCCTGTTCGCCCAGCTGTTGAAATTCATCGTTCCGCTGCTGGTACTGGGCCTGGTGACGCCGGCCATTTACGGCCTCGGCAAGGGGGCCGGCAAGATGCTGCTGATCGTGGTGGGCGTGGCTTATCTCTCGACCGTCTGCGCCGGCCTTTTCGCCTACGGCAGCGCGAGCGCCTTCTTCCCGCATATCCTGCAGGCAGGCGACCTCTCGGACAAGGCCGCAGAAGCGATGAAATTCGAACCCTATATCGATCTCCAGATCAAGCCGCTCTGCGATATCCTAACGGCGCTGTGCCTTTCTTTCATGGTGGGGGTATGCTGCATTTACATCAAGGGGGATGCGCTCCGCCGCTGGTTCGATGAATTCGGGGAAGTCGTCAAGATGACCATCGAGAAAGCCATCATCCCGCTGATGCCCTTCTATATCTTCACGATGATGTGCGAAATGAGCGCCGCCGGCAAAATGGCCGTCGTAGTCGGCTCCGGCGTCAAGGTGATCGCCACCGGCGTGGTGCTCTCAATCCTTTATCTGGTCATCCAGTATGCCGTCGCCGGCGCCATTGCCGGGAAGAACCCATTCAAGTGCCTGTGGAACATGCTTCCTGCATACCTGACGGGATTCTCCATCTGCTCGAGCTCCGCCGTCATCCCGGTGACGCAGAAATGCACCCTCAAGAACGGTGTGTCCGAGCCGGTGACCAATTTTGTCATCCCGCTCTGCTCCAACGTGCATATGTGCGGCTCGGTCATCAAGCTGGCCACCACGGCGGTTGCGGTGGCCCTTATGATGGGCCGGCCCATTCCGTTTGCCTTGTTCTTCAATTTTATGCTGATCCTGGCGGTGGCCACGGTGGCCTCGCCCGGTGTGATGAGCGGGGTGCTTATGGCATCCGTGGGGTTCCTGGAGAGCATACTGGGGTTCACCCCGGAAATGACTGCGCTCCTGATGACGATTTACCTTGCCCTGGACGGCTACGGGCCGGCCTGCAACGTCACGGGCGACGGTGCCATTGCACTCGGGGTCGACCGATTCTTCCGCAAGAGCGTCCCGCAGGAAAGGGGCTGAGCCAATTATTATGTATCTTTGTATTCTCAACAGACCCGTGCTTCCATGAAATTACTTCTGCGCATCCTGATACCGGGAATTCTCCTCTCCGCCTGTACGACGGAATACGACATCTGCATCTACGGCGGCACCTCCGCCGGAGTCATCGCCGCACGAAGCGCTGCACTTGCAGGGCACAAAGTGGTCATCGTCGAACCCTCCGGACACATCGGCGGCCTCACGACGGGCGGGCTCGGCCGCACCGACATCGGCAACAAGCAGGTGGTCCAGGGGCTGTCGCGGCAATTCTACCGGGACCTGGGGACACGCTACGGGCGGCTGGAAAGCTGGGTTTTCGAGCCCAAAGCGGCCGCGGAAATCTATCAGGGCTATCTCGATCATCCCGGGATTACAGTACTCAGGCATACAGGACTGAAAGCGCTGGAAATGGACGGCAGCCGCATCGTATCCATGCGGACGGTCCGCCTCACCCCGGAAGGAGAAGTGAAAGGCCGCGGGCCGGTCATCAAAGCCCAAGTTTTCATCGACGCCAGCTACGAGGGCGACCTGCTTCCGGCGGCCGGCGTCTCCTACGCCGTGGGCAGGGAATCCGCGGATACGTACGGTGAATCCTGGAACGGCAGCCATCTCTCCCGCTACCATCAGTTCCCCGACGGGGTGGATCCCTATCTCGTTCCCGGCGACCCGGCGAGCGGGCTGCTGCCGGGAATTTCCGCCGGCGAGGCGGAAGAAGGCGCCGGAGACTCGCTCCTGCAGGCCTACAACCTCAGGCTCTGCCTGACGGACTCCCTGGAGAACCGGATTCCGCTCAGCCGCCCCGAAGGGTACGATTCGACCCGGTTCGAGCTCCTTGCCCGCCTGATTGCGGCGCAGCCGGCCGACACTTCATATTTTATCTGGAGTCCGATGCCGGGCCGGAAGACGGACGTCAACAACTTCGGCGCCGTCTCGACCGACATGATCGGCGGCAACGCGGGCTATCTGGAAGCCTCCTATGCGGGCCGCTACCAGATCTACAAAGCCCATTCCGATTATACCCTGGAGCTGCTCTGGTTCATGATGACAGACAGCCGCGTGCCGGAGGGACTGCGGGAAGAATTCTCCCGATGGGGCCTTCCGAAAGATGAATACATCGCTTCCGGCCACTGGACGCCGCAGCTTTACGTGCGGGAAGGCCGGCGGATGGTCTCGGACTATGTCGCCACCCAGGCCGATTGCGAAGGGCTTACGCAGGTCCCCGATTACATCGGCTATGCCGCCTACAAGATGGATTCCCACAATTGCCGGCGCGTGGTCATCGACGGCGGGGTCAAAAACGAAGGAGACGTGGAGATCAACATCCCGGGCCCGTGGCCGATCGCCTACAGGAGCATCGTCCCGGCAGCAGGAGAATGCACCAACCTCGTCGTTCCCGTCGCGGTCTCGGCCAGTCATATCGCCTTCGGTTCCATCCGGATGGAGCCGGTATTCATGACTCTCGGGCAGGTGGCATCCCTTGCCGCAGGCATCGCCATCGAGAGGGGCATCCCAGTACAGGAAGTCCCGGCGGAGGAAATCCGGGAAGCCATCGCATCCGACCCGCTCCAGGATGGTTCCGTACCGGATATCTTCATCGATGATTCCGCACTGGAGGTCCCGGACGGCTGGGCCCGCATCAAGTCCAAACGCGGCTACGGCCCGTCATATCTCGAAACCGGCGCCCCCGGTGCAACGATGGTTTTTACGACAACGGTCCCCCACCCCGGCCGCTATGCCGTCTATTCCTATCTCAACCTTGTAGACGACGTAGAACCCGTTACGACCTATCGCATCGGCGACCGGGAAGTAACCGTCAATGCACGGGAAGTCCCGCTTGACGGTCAGATGAAAGGAGACTGGGCTCCGCTCGGAGAATTCGAGATTGGCGGCTCCGTGACGGTCACTCTCACCGGCGGCTCCTCCGGAAAGCCCCTCCGGGCCGACTGCATCCTTCTGGTGCGCCGGGACGGATAGCCTTACCTTGTGACATAGGGAGCCGTGCGATCCTTGAGATATTCCCGCACGTCCGTCCATTTGTAATAAGGACCCTGCACGGAAGGGAGCTGTCCCAGGCGGGCCTCCTCTCCATTGTGAAGGAGCTTCACGAGGACATCACCGTTCCCGCGTTTCGGCGTAAAGAAGACCAGCTGGAAGTTCGTTCCCATCGGGCTCCGGAAGGTCTGGAACCAATACGCCAGGTCATCCGGGTCCTCCGGGAAATGGCCGAAGTCATCCAGGTCCATGAGCATCATCAGCGCCATCATCACGTGGTCGTGGCCGAAGCGCAGGTCTGCGCCGCGCTCCCCGGAGGCGATCCTTTCATCCGCCTTGGCGATGATGTCGTCGATGATCGAGCAGCAGGGGGTCCTGTACTTGAAATATTCCGCAAAGCGGGCATAATTGTCCACCTCCCACATCGTAGCGAATTCCTCTACCGAGAAAATGCCCTTCACGTCGAAGCGGACATCTTCCGGGAGACTGTTCATCCCGCCGACGAACATATAGAGGTTGAAGAACACGTCGTAGGGATTTCGCGTGACTAGGGCGGCGTCCGGATCCTTGAACAGACGCGCAAGCACATCCTTGTAGCGCGGCATCTTCCGCAGGAAGAAGTCCGCGGAGGATTCCCCATACGGAAATACCGTCGCGGGGCCTTTGTAGCGGAAGGGGTTCGGCCCCAGATTCGGCCGGGTGGCCTGGATGTCGAGGACGCCCTGATGGGCGAAAATCCGCGCCTTGGGAGCGATCCGGGAGAAGGCCGCCACTTCGGAGGCCATGCTCATAATAGAACGGACGGCCGCTGAAGAGCAGGCGTCGATGCGGCTCCCCTTGCCGAACGCCTTCGGGAAAGCCTTTACCATCTGCTCGGGAATCCGCTGGTGCTGCTCCCATCCGAGCGGCGTCAGGTCGCCGACCTCGTGTTCGTGCGCCTTCCAGAACGCTTCCAGCCTGGCGAAGATCTCCTCGCCGTAGGGCGTCAGATTGCCCTTCGCCGCACTTTCCTTCATCATATCCAGCAGGACGGTATACGCCTTGGCCGTATAGGCATAGCGTGACCCGTGCCGGCCATAATGGCTGATGTAAAACACCTCGTACCCCTTCGGAGCAGGTGTCGCCGCCTTCGGCGAGAAGTCATAGACGCAGTCGAGTCCGGAACTCTTGTTCCAGTCGGAACGGACCTCTTCCCGGACACCCGTCCGCTGCGCCCCCACTCCGATGCTCCACGCCAGGAGCACCGCTACGATAATCCATTTGTTTATTCTCATATTCATCTAACTATTATTTTCTATATATTCTCCGATCCGGTCCAGCCAGGTATAACTGCCGGTGCCGGGCGAAGCCTGACGCTGGAAGCAGTGCGGCCGGAGCGCCAGCGTATGAAGTTCGCACTGGATACCCATCGCGCGCATCTTCTCCCAGACCTTCACCGAATTCATCGCCGCCCATCCATCTGCATCGCCGTGGATCAGGAGCATCGGTGCTGTATCCAGGTCAAAAGAGAACTCCGGGACAAGACAGGCAGAATCGTCATTTCCGCCGGTCGTATTATGCTCGTCAATCCCGTCCGTCAGGGAATAGGCAGGATAGATCCCGATCCCCCACTGCACCTTGCAAGACAGTTTATCGATCTCGTCAATGGGCAGGTAAGACTGATGCCGTGACGACGTGACGCCCATCAGGGTCAGGTGTCCGCCGGCCGAGGAGCCCATAATGCCGATCTTGTCGGGGTTGAGCCCCCGGGCGGCCGCCTCGCTCCGCACGATGCGGATGGCCCGCTGCAGATCCTGCCAGGCCGTCGTATGCTTGGCGAGTCCTTTCGGACGCGGAGTACGGTATTTCATCGTCACCACCGTGACACCCATCGCGTTGAGATAGCGGCGGGCCGGTGTCACCTCGAAATCTTCCGGTTTATTTCCCTGATAGCTACCACCTGAATAAATAATCTGGATAGCATCCGTCTTTCGCACTGCGGGAATATGCCACTCGATATAAGGATGACACTGGTGCTCCTGCGCGGAAGGCATCTTCCCCTCCGGCCAGATATCCTCGCGGATGCATTCCGCGCGGTCGGCATCGGAGGTGAAGCGGTCCATCAGTTTCTCTTCCGGCTGAAGGGGTCCGAGATAACCCATCTGGGTCATGAATTCGATGGCCCGGTCCAGACCGTACGCACCGTGCTTCTTGTTGGGATAAAGGTGCAGTTCCGCGGGAATGCCAAGCCGCCTGAGCTGCCGGTACACCTGCGTGGAACCGTTCGGCGAATAGGGATCCATTCCCCCGTGGTGCAGGCTCATCGGGCAGGTATGGCTGTCAAATTTGAATACGCTGCTCAACGTAACATCCGCGCCATAACCCTGGCGGGCATTCCGGAACGTTTCCCCGTCCGACATCACGTATGCAGGGGCGTTGAGAATGGCCCAGTTGATATGGCAGTCGTAATTATCGATTTTGTCAACCCACTGATAGGCGGGCGTTTCCGAACTCGTGGCGAGCAGCAGCCCCAGATGCGAACCGGCCGACATTCCGATGACGCCGATCTTCTCGGGATCGAATCCCCGCCGGGCGGCCTCGCTCCGTACCATCCTCACAGCCCGCTGCCCGTCTTCCCAGGCGCACTGATAAATCGGCAGCCCTTCCGGCCGCGGCGTGCGATACACAAGACTGACACACTGCACGCCGAGCGCCGTAAAGGTCTCGCGCCACAACTTGATCAACTTGTAATCGCAGGTATTATTGTATCCTCCGCCGGAGATGAGGATCATACAGACATCCTTGTCGATGGCCGGAGACGGCGCATCATACCATTCCAGATAAGGCATCCGATAATTGTCCGGATTGAATCCCGGGGCCTTCGCCTCGTCGGTCATCACCGCGGTCAGTCCCGGCTGGGCATCGGGCATCTTTCCCTTGGGCCAGAGGGGTTCGCGCTCCCATCCCCACAGCGGCTGGGCCAGGATCAGCACGACAAAAATATAAGCGAGTCTTCTCATAGCTGACAAAAAAAGCATTCTCACAAATGTAGTGAAAATGCTTCTTTTGTACAAGTCCCCCGGGCGACATACCCCCGGACCGACTTCGTGATCCCGCCGCGATAGTCCGCGCCAGATTCGTATCTTTGTATCCGGACACAGCAATGTGTCTTTGTTAAGTTCGTTTTATATACGACCGTCGCTCTTGGGGAGGAGCGCCGGTCAATTTTTTGTCTTCGCCCGCTCAGGCGTCGATGGGCTTCAGGCCGCGGCGCCGGTTGATTTCATCGCGCAGCGCATCGATCTTCTCCTTGTGCTCCAACACTTTGTTTTCCACAAAGATTGCTGCGGATGCAAGGAAATAATACACCACGGTCTGGATGGTCATCGCCGTTATTTCGGGCGCAATCGTCGCCAGTGTCCCGCCCGCCGTATTGAGATTGATGAAGGCCCGGCAGCCGAATGTCGAAGGGAAGAGGTATGAGAATACTCTCCAGAATCCGGGGATGGCGGTCTGCGGCCAGGAGAATCCCGTCAGGAAAATGCAGATCGGCGACATAAAAAGAAACAGGACAAAGACCGTCTCCCGCCGCGTGATGAGCGTTGACCAGGTAAAGGAGAATACGATGCAATCCACCACAAAGAAGGTCAGGAGCACCATCACTTCCCACCAGGGGGCCTGCTGCGGCAGGTGGAACATCCACGGGATGAGCAGGGCAACCAGGGGGCCGATCACCATATAGACGGCGAAATACGCCGCACCGCGTCCCAGTACGACACGCCCTACACCCAGGTCCTGCAAGCCTTCCGCCATCGAAACGAAACTACGGTTCTGTTCCCGAAGCGTCCCGGCAAGCAGGGAAGAGCCATAGAACAAGGTTTGCTGGATGACCAGCAGCAGGGCGGCACTGATAAAGAAGATCGTGTAGGAAAACGACCGGTTGTACGGCATACTTTCGTCGATTTCAACCGGCGCAATCAATTCTTCGGCCACCTCCGCATCGTACCCGGCCGCGGCATAGTACTCCGCCTGGATCTCGTGCAATTCGTCCAGCATCACGAAATTGCAGCCCATCGTCAGGCACTTGTAATAGAGGAAGCTGGACATATCGGCATAGGTGCAAAGCGGGCTCTGCTCCATCCGGACGATCTTCTCGTCGTAATCCGACGGAAAATACACGATACCGTGCACCTTCCCCTCCTGCATCAGTTTCTCGGCTTCGGGCATATTGATGCAGTCATACGCCACGGCGCATTCGCGGGTCGCATCCAGCTTCCTCACGAAGCGCCGGCTGTAGCTGCCGGCGGAATTATCCACCACCGCGACCGGCATCTCGTCCAGCAGGCCGTTGTGATAGATGAAATTGTACAGCAGGGGGTAAATAAGTCCGCCGAGGAAGAAAATCACCAGCACCCCCTCGTCCGAGAAGATCATCTTCAACTCGTGAACGAAGATGGAGTACCAGTCGGCGAACCATTGCCTTATGTAGTTTGTTTTCATTAGTTTCTGGGATAATTCTGCAAAGTGTACGCGCTTTTCAAACGGCGGAGTCCGAAGGCCGGGAGCAGCAGGAACAGGAGGAAATGCACCACTTCCGGCCACCATCCGGAGAAGCCGCTGCCGTAGATAGCCTCCTGCACGAACATCATATAATAGTGCCGGAGCGGAAAGGCCGCCGACCAGGCGCCGATCCACCGGGGCATAGCTTCAACAGGGAGGGTGAATCCCGCCAGCGAAAGGCCCAGGGTACTGAAAATCGCGCCGATGCTGATCGAAAGCCGGAGAATCGGAAGGAGTTCCACGATGAAGATTCCGATCGCCTGCGAGGCCAGGATCATCAGGAGGATATCCAGGAACATCGGCCAGACGGAGCCGGCGAGCGGATAGCGCAGCCAGACGAAGAGCAACAGCTCCAGTGAGATGCCGAGGATGGTAAATAGCACCGTATAAGGCAGCATTTTGCCGGTCAGCGCCACGACGATAGAATCCCCCGACACCTTCAGCAGATGCCTGGAAGTACCGTATTTGAGTTCGGCGCCGAGCGTATAGACCGTAATCAGCACCACGATCATCGCCAGAATGCCCGGCAGCAGGATATTGTTCAGGTAAATGCCGTAATTGGTGGTGGGATTCCCGATCTGGTGCGCGTCGATCACGATCGGCTGGATCCGGTTCATGATTTCCCGCTCGTTCACCCCGTGCGCCCGGAGCACCTCCCGTTGGACGGCCCCGTTCGTGAGATGGATCATCTGGAGAAGATCCTTATACGAGAGCGCGCCGCCCACGAAGTAGAGCGAATTCACATAGAACTGGATATGCGGCCGCCGGTTCGCCTGGATATCATTGTTGAAATGCTCCGGAATCAGCACGAAGGAAGTAATCCGTCCCGTCTGCATCGCCCGCCGGGCCGCGTGGATGTCGTCAAAATAAATTACCTCGCTGAGCTGCGTGGAATTCAGCTGCTCCGCAAAATTCCGCGAGGTGGAACTGCGGTCTTCATCCACGACGCCGACCGGCAGGTCATACGGAAGTCCGTCCCGGAAGAATGTCAGGTAAAATACCGCATTGACGATGATCACGCCCACCGAGGCCAGCAGGTACAGCGGCCGCTGGCGGATGATGCGGATTTCCCGCTTCACCACCTCCCAGACATTCCCTATGAAGGTTTTCCGGTCCATTATTTCCGCTTCAAAATCACGCTCATGCCGGGAAGCAGACCCTCAACCGGGCTGTCCGGACGGGCACGAACCTCGAAGGTGCGCGTATCGTACTCTCCGATCTCCTTGGTCGCCTTCCAGGTCGCATAGGATTCGCGGACGGCGATATAATAGACCGTGGCCATTACCTCGCGGCCGTCCAGGGCGGGAACCGTCAGACGGACCTTCTCTCCTTTCTGGAGGCTGTGCAGGCGGTCTTCGCGGATGTTGAAGGTAAACCACATATCGCTGAGATCCTGTACGGTCATAATCGGGGCTCCCTGTCCCACCAGCTCGCCGACCTTCGGATAGATATCGGAAATGACGCCGTCGGCCGGGGAAGTCAGGTGGATTTCGTCCAGATAGGAATCAATCTTGATGAAGGCGGCATCGGCCCGCTGCACCAGCGCCGCAGCGGCTTCTTTGTCCTCGGAACGGGCCCCGCTGAGCGCCATATCGTACTGGCTCTTGGCGGCCTTGCACTGGGCCTGCGCCGCCCGGTACTGCGCCTCGACCTCATCGTATTTCTGGTCGGTAACGACCTTCTCTTCCTTGAGTTTCTTGATCCGTTCGAAGCTCTTGGCGAGGACTTCCTCCTGCACGATGGCCTGCTGCCAGAGTTCGTAGGCGCCGGTGATCTGCTCCTGCCGGGCTCCGTTGCGAGCTTTTTTGAGCTGGGCGGATGCCGCCGCACGGGCGGCACGCGCCTCGGCCAGGCCGCTGCGCACCTCGGGAGAATCGATGACGACAAGGGTATCGCCCTTGTGAACTTCCTGTCCTTCGACAGCCCGAAGCTCCTCGATCCGGCCCGGGATCTTCCCCGAGACCCGGTATTCGGTCGCTTCGGCCTCTCCCTGGATCACGAGATCCGCAGGACGGGACACGAAATATCCCACGAGCGACACGACGAGAATAATCATAATCAAGGCAACGATGCCGATAACGAGATTGTAATTATGCTTTTTCATTTCTTTTCCAATAGATCCGATTTGTAATTTCCTTCCGCCTTCATCAGGTTGGAGGCGGCAAGCTGGAGTTCCACCCCCGCGTCAATGTATTCCGAATGGGCCTTGAGCCAGCCCGTATGGGCCGCCAGGGCGGTATTGGGTTCGACTACGCCCGCCTCGAGGCCCCGGGATGCCATTCGGAGGTTCTCCTCCGCGCTGTCCAGATTGCCGAGGGCCGCATCGACCCGCTTGAGCGCTTCGGCATACTGGGTCCGCGCCTGGCTGACCTGCAGGTTGATCAATTCCCGGGCATCCTGATACTGGTCCTCGTAGATCCGGGCTTCGGCCTTGGCCTTCCGGGTGCGCTGCAGCGCCTCCGTCCCATGGAAGATCGGGACATTCACTACCACGCCCGCACTGAACATACCGCCGTTCCACTCATGGCTGAAGCCATGGAACATGTTGGGGCTGGTCATCGAATAGCCGGCCACGAGCGCAACCTGCGGCATCATATCGGCCCGGGCGATCTCCACCTTCTTCTCGTAGATCTGCCGGGCGAGATCGAGGCTTCGGATCTCCGGCCGGTCCTCCAGGATGGTTTCCATATCCTTTCCGTCCGCGCAGGTGGGGGCGGGCAGCAGGTCAAGCCCTTCGTCGGCAAGCGTAATCTTCGTATCCAGCGGGAGACCAATCTTCTGGCAGAGCAGCATCTTGGCGAGAGCCAGACCGTTGGTCGCCTTCAGGAGCATCAGGTCCGCCTCCCCTGCCTTGACCTTCACCTGGAGGGCATCGGACTGCGTCCTGACTCCGGTCCGGACGGCCACTTCCACATCCCGCTCCATCTTGTGCAGCAGGTCGGCATAGGACTCGGCCAGTTTCTTCTTGGCAGCCACACTGACAATCTGCCAGTAGGCATTGTCCACATCATAGACAATGTCGGCATAGCTTATGTCATACTGGTTCTGTGCCAGTTGCTCGGCCAGGGCCGCCATCCGGATGGAAGAGGCGATCTTGCCACCGACGAACACCGGCTGCTTGGCGATAACCGCCGCGCCCATCACCTGCTCGATATCGAGGGTGAAAAGGTCGTTGATTTCGGAGCCGACGGCATTGATCGGGGTAGCGATATCCGTGCCCTTCAGTGTAGAGACGAACTGCTGGAGTTCCGCGCTCGACTCGAGGGCCGCCGCGACGGAAGGATCCGAAAGTACCTCCGACAGCCTTCCCTGGAAGGCATCCTGGATCTTGGTCCCGGTCCCCGTCAGGGCATCGGAAGCATCCTGGCTGATGAGGCTCAGGTTCCTGTTATTATATACATACGCGCCCTTGGCGCTGATCTCGGGGAAACAATAGGCCAGGGCTATCTTGCGGTCGTATCCGGCCATCTCCACTTTTGTCCGCGCCTCTGAGAGGGTCTTGTTCCCGTTGACGGCCATCTCGCGGCAGTCGTCGAGGGTCAGGACCTGCTGCGCCTGGACAATATCTGCCGCAAGCAACAGGACCAAGACCGGAATTGTCAATTTTCTTGTCATATTTTCCACTTGTTATTCCGGGGCAGAAACCCATCAAAAGGATTGCCAAAATTTATCCTAAAGTTGAATAATAAGGGAATATAATAATAAAAAGGTCGAATCAAGCGAAATTTAGAATAATTTTCCTATCTTTACCGAGAATAAAACCAATAGCTATGGATCCCATTTTCACCGTCAGCATACCGCAGCTTAAGAAAGCATTCCCCTTCCTCCTGGAAACCAATATCGGAGATGATTTCTTTATCGTTGAGGACAACGGCAGCGCCCTGGGAAGCAGCCACCTTGTCCTTGATGTCCTGAAGCACCCCATCCGCTTCGAAGGACTGCTCCTGTTCTACTGCATCAGCGGCGAGTTCGATGTCGATCTCAATCTCCAGACCTATACCATCCGTCCCCAGAGCATGGCACTCAGTATCCCCGGGACCATCCTCCGCGTCGATGTGGACTCCATCCAAAACCTGGACGGACTCCATTTCCTCTGCGTCGGAATGTCGCAGGAATTCATTACAGGGATGCGGGTGGACTTCAGCCGGATTTTTGAGGACAGCCTCAAATTCATCGCCCGTCCCTGCCTCCAGCTGAACGGACAGCAGATCGACCTGGCGATGGATTATATCACCTTGTGCCGCAAGGTGATCGCCTCCCCGATCCAGGACAAGAAAAATGTCGTCGGGACGCTCCTCTCTTCCCTGGCCTATATGGCAGGCGATGTATGGCTGAGGGGCATTTCCTCCGCCAAGGGCGTGACGCCGGTCCCGGGGACGGCGCGGGCGCAGATTCTCTTCGAACGCTTCCTTGCCCTGGTGGCACAGCACCATACGTCCGAACGGGGAATGGCTTTCTATGCCGACAAACTGTGTCTCACGCCGAAATACCTGTCGAAGCTCATCAAACAGGTCAGCGGCCGCAGCGCTCCCGACTGGATCGACTCCTTCGTCATCACGGAGGCAAAAAATATGCTCCGGTATTCGGAAATTCCCATCAAAGAGATCGTCTATCGACTGAACTTCCCCAACCAGAGCGTATTTTACAAATTCTTCAAGGCGCACGCCGGCATGACGCCCAGCGACTACCGGAACAGTTGATTACCAAGCGAGTGCAGAGGCGCCAGATCTATGAATTCCGGGGCGAGACGCTGGAAGGAGAGAGCCGACACACTTGTATTTTAAGGAGATATATGAGCAAAACCAAAAACTGAAGGAAAAAATAGATCACTTACACGGGGCTACAAAAAGGGATACAAGAAAAAACACAACAGGCCCCAGGGATATACCTGAGGCCTGAAAAATGTGATCCCGCCGCGACTCGAACGCGGGACCCACAGCTTAGAAGGCTGTTGCTCTATCCAACTGAGCTACGGGACCATCCTTAAAGGAATTGCAAAGATACGGATTCCTTCCGAAAAAAACAATTACTTCAAGTCACTGCGGACATATACCGCGTTACCGGTGGTACGGCGGGCCACTTCGTTATCTTTTATCCAATAATAAAGCTCGGGCTCCGTCCCGTATACCGGCCAGGAATTATGGGGATGATTCACGATATGGTGGATATCGCCGTGGCCATAGACCCACATCTGGGTCCCGCCGCCGCCGTCGAAGTTCATTGCCTTGTAGCAACCGAGCCCCCGCATCAGCTTGGCGAGAAGATCGGTGGACATACCGATAGCCCGATTGTCCGTATTGCTGCTGGTCCAGCGACCGTCCACAGCCACCTGGACGATGGTTTTGCCGTCTTTGGAGAGGCCTATGGCGGTACGGGGATGCGTCGTGGTAAGCCACTTATTTGTATCCTTGGCCAGCCAGGCGGCCGTCGCATTCTGAATCACACCGTTCCAGACCAGCAGCGGTCCGGCGCAGCCCACCGTCGAGTTGGTAAGCCGTTTGGCGGCATAATTGTCGGCCACCTTCACGATATCCACGACATCGCCGTCGATGGTCAGCGCGCAGTTGGCGATCCATTCGCTCGTCTCCGTAGGACCATGCTTGACAACTCCGTCCACCTTGGCATACTGGCAGCAGGCCATCGGCCCGTTCGTTCCGGCAATGGCATCCATATACTCACACTTCTGGTCGAGATACAGCAGACTGGCATCCGAATAATTGAAGTACATCCCCAGGTGGTTGTGCCCGTTGAGTTTGGTGCGGACAATGTTGATATTGCGCCACTGGCCCTCCCATTGTCCGTGGAACAGGGTCCATTCGACCCCTTCCCGAAGCGTTACCGTCGTCGCCCCCGGAAGGCTGATGGTCGGCGTGTCGTCCCAGGGCTCTTCCGGATCCTCCGGACCCGGGGCCTCGGTATAGACCAGCGTCACGGCGTTGGAATACTTTTTCCTGACCGAAACGCGGATCCTGAGCTGGTTCTGCCCGACCGTCGGAGCCGTGAAGACCAGACGGTCTTCGGACGCCTCGCTGACCGGAAGGGCGGTTTCGTCCAGCCCCACGCCGTAGACAACCTTGTTATCCTTGGCGACAGGGCTGAAATTGACCCCGTTCAAGGTTACGGGTTTTCCGGCTACGACCTTGTTGCCTTCAAATTCAGTCGTAACGCTCCCGATATACGGCTCCGGCACATTGTCGTCGTCCGCTCCCCCGCCTTTGCAGGAGGGCAGGAGGAGCAGCGCCGGTAAAAGCATGAGTAATAATAATTTTCCTTTCATCACAATGAATTATTTCAGGGTCGGGATATCTGTGGAGAGATCCCAAACGGAGGTACTCCAGCCAAGGGCGACCGGTCAAACTGGTTACAAATTCACATTTTTTGGGAACGATATACTAGTTTACACTAAATGAAAAAAACGCATCCTATTTGGGTGCGTTTACTGCTTTGTTTATAAAGTTTGCTATCTTCTGCGCTTCTATCATAAACATATTACAGGACAAATCATAGGTTTTATCCATTATCGTAACGAAAGGTTCCCCATTGTAATCACACCAAACAACATCCCTCATCTCAGCATCCTTCTCTGTTTCGTGTTTTATGATACGGTGGAAAATTGTGTGGAATGTTTCAGCAAGCCAAACCTCATCATAAAGCCCCGCCGCCATCTCAATGAACGAAAGCCTATGGAATCGGGTGTTTTCACTATTAGCAGAGGGAAAAGGGCGATTATCAAATAAGACATACCCAAAAACGCCTTTTGGCTCTCGTTCAGAACTGATAATGGCAAAAGATTCTTGTGGGTTGTAGGCTATGTCTTGCGGATTAAGTTCATAACGGCTAAGCCTATCATATAAATCATCGGCACTATCCTCAAACGGGGTAGGCATTGCCAACTCGCGTAAAAACTCGTCGTCTAAAAGACTTTCTATTTGTCGTCGTATCTTAATAATCATAACCGTCTTTTTTGCAAAGATAGGTGATTTTTCTTGATACGAAACTATTTATTTAGAAAGTATGGTTATATGATGAAGCCAAATGTAAAGAGGATAATATCTCAGTTGGTAAACAACTTGGATATTCCGAGAAGCAGCAAGAGTTTAGATGAGGATGACTCTTGGTACTTAACCGTGTCTAATGGTTCCTATCAAAATGTTGAAATACGAATATCAAACCATAAGACAGACATCAACACTTGGGCTTTCAGACAATATAGAGGACAATCACCATCAACAAGAATCAGTATAGTTTTCAGGGACAACAATTATGCGGGGAATGTCTTGTTACACGAACCTGTAAGGAGGCAAATATCGGTAACGGAATATGTTTATGATTTAACCGATGGTTCAACACTCTCCGATAAAGAAATAGCAATGCTGACAAAAGCAATCCGAGCCGCAGCAAGCGGTTCATTCGTTGACCCGTTAGGAATGGCAACCGAATCTGATGTTGTTGGAAAGTATGTGGCGCAAAACACTACGACAACTAATAATGGGGACACCGTACCATCAACCAAATGGAATCACGGAATGGACTCCTCAATAGAAGAATCAAAAACAAACAGCGATATGAAAAAGAATGTAGTAAAGATAAACGAAAACACCCTCAGGCAGATTGTTGCTGAGAGCGTGAAGAAGGTGTTGAAAGAAGGTACGCCATTATGGGGTAACGAGGTTCATCCTTCCCCATATCAAGACATTATTGATAAGCTTACGCCTATCTATAGAGAGCTGAATGGCAAGTTCGGTGGCATCAACGGCATCGGCGATGGTGTAGAATTGTCGCAAGCAGAAGCAAACCAACTTGACGCTGCAAACCACATTCTAAAAGCAATGGATTTGTTAAGGTATCCAAAAATGAAAAGGGATAGCTAAGCCACCATCCTCACATCCTCATACCGAACCTTGCCGATAGACTTCTCAAACATAATGGAGAACCTATCGGCTTCTTTCATCTCCTTGGTGTTGAAACGGAACACGGCTTCGTCAATGTACCTTTCAAGGTATGCCTTGCTGACGAAGTGATATGTGCCGAAGACAACCCTCTTGAAGTGTCCCCAAAAGCCCTCAATGCCGTTGGTTGAATAGGAGCCGACGGTGAATTCCCGCTCTCCGTGGCGAACGAAGATATGGTTGTATTTCTTGTCAAGCCCATTGTATGCGGACAGTTCATCGGTGACAACGGTACTACCCTCGGCAACGAAATGCTCAATTATGGGGATAAGGGTTGCCGCCTTGGTATCAGCCACCTTCTTTGCCACCTCATAGGTGTGCGTCTTCTCACGAATCTCACCCGTCTCCTCGTTGACTTCTTCCTCTTTCCACACCATCGTCATTCCGAAGATAGGTGTCTTCGTCTTGGTGCTTCTGCCCTGCGTCTTCTCCGTTTTCTTGCTATCGTGTTTGTTGGTTTCCCTGCCGCCGAGATACATCTCGTCGCACTCCACCACACCATCAAGAACCACATCCTCCTGTGCGAAGAGGGTGCGAATCTTATGGAGGATAAACCACGCGGTTTTCTGCGTCACATCAATGTCACGGCTCAACTGACGGGAGGAAATGCCTTTCTTGTGGCTGCTGATAAGATACATAGCCATAAACCACTTCTGCAATGGAAGTTTAGTGTTCTCAAAGATGGTTCCCACAAGGCAGGAGAAACGCTTATGGCAATGGGCACACTTGAACTGATTGTCCCCATTGCTGCACTCATAGATATGGGTGCATCCGCAGAACGGGCATATTACCACCTTGCCCCAACGCTGTTCTGTGATGAAATCACGGCAACGTTTGTCGTTGTTGAAATGATTGACGAGGGAGATAAGGGAGTTGAAATGTTCAAGCGCAAGTCTCATAGTTCAAGGTATTTCTATCTATTTATACCTTAAACCTACCGGATTCTTTCAAAAAGTCCAGCGTTTTTCGCGCTGGACTTCAATGTTTTACGAAATTATTGGTGTAAACAGGTAAATCATTCCCAAAAATTATCCCCTTGTTAAAAAAATTTCAACAAGGGGAGGTATTCCGTCATTCCCGGGCGTCCCGGGAATCTGTCAACGCTCCGCCACGGACATCACCGTCTGGTAGCCCTTCGAAAGGGCTTCCGTATAGGACGCGCCGGAGAAAGTATCCGTAAAAGCGCCTTCAGAGGTCGTGTATGTCACGCCCCTGACGCCCTTGGCCATCATCTTGCGAACCTGGGCGAGCGTCGGGTAAACGACGACACGGCTTATATCCTCGCGGGCCTGCTCAAGGACAAGTTTCTCTCCGCCGCCGAGCTCGAAGACGACCGGCGTCGAGAGATGGATGCGGTACTCCTTCTCGGTGCCGATCTGGAACTCCAGTTCGACATCCTCGGTGTTGGTGCCTTTATAGTAAAGATAGGTCACCGCGACATTGTACTTGAACGTCCCGCCCGTCGCGACATTGGGTTTGGCCTTGATGGTAAGCGCCGTAGGTTTGCTGTCGTAGTCCAGAATGCCGGAAGCGGCGATGGCGACGGCGGAAGACGCGGCTGCGTTGACAGCATTGTAATGGGAGGCGAGCACCTTGCCGAGCTGGTTGGAAGAATACTGGATCTGGAGATAATCCTCTGCATTCCAGCCGGTGATCACATCCAGGGCCTTGACCCCCTTTACCATCCGCTGCATATCGGGCGCATCGAACATATACTGGGCACGGTTCCAGTAAACCCGCCCTTTCCCGGAGGTAAAGGCGTGCTTGTTGCCTTTCTGGACATACATCTGGTCGGCGTTGATGATTTTGCCGCCGTCCGAAGGGGTTACGGCGATCCGGACACCCTTGGGGATGTTGACGGCCTTCTTCTCCTCGAAGTTAAGGTAAAGGACATACGACACGCTCCCGTCCTTGAACTTGACGTATTCGAGCCGCATCCAGAGGGGGTGCTGGTCCCCCTCCCCGGTCTGGACGAATTCATATTCAGTGGAAACGCGGGTGATCCCGCCGGTCTTGTAATTGTAACGGAGTTCCTGCGAAAACGCGAGAAGTGGCAGGAAGCAAAATGCCAGGATGGCGACAAAAAGTTTTTTCATACTCAAAATCGATATCTAACCGAAAGCGAGGGTATGAAACCAAATATCATACCATCCAGATAAAAACCCCGGTAATCGCCGCGGCCGAAGGAAAAACCGAACGGCGGACGGATATCGACGGAAAGCTGCAGCGGGAACCAGAAAGTGTATTCCAGTCCGAAGACGGGAGCGGCGCAGAGCAGAAAATAATTATAGGGCGGCTCGTACTCGCCGTCTTTGTCACGATGATGCCCGAGCACATGCGCGACACCGAGCATCGGCCCGACGCCGGCATACCAGGCCCACTCTCCGCGCGGGGTCCACTGCGGCTGTGAGAAAATGAAATTATACGTGGCGGTCGCCTTGAAACCGTTGTAATTCTCGCCCCAGTTGACACTTCCGAGATCGACCTCGAGGAACTGAAAATCCTTCGTGGTATACTGGAAACTGAGTTCGCCGGACCAGCCGGCGCGGACACCGATGGCGCGGGGCTGGGCGGCAGCCGCGGCGCCGAGTACGACAAGCCCGACAAGGGCGACAATCATCCGTTTCATAGCAGGACTTATTTAACCATTCCACTGAAGCCCATAAAGGCCATCGCCAGGATGCCGACCGTGATCAGCGCAATCGGAACACCCCTGAAGGCCTTCGGTACGTCATTCATAGCAAGATGCTCCCGGAGGCCGGCGAAGATGACCATCGCGAGCCCGTAGCCGAGCGAGGTGGCGAAGGCATAGACCATCGATTCGCCGAGGTTGAGCCAGTGGGCGGCCTCGCCGAAGGTGAACTGCTTCGTCACTACGTTGAGGGCGACGCCGAGCACGGCGCAGTTGGTCGTGATGAGCGGAAGGAAGATGCCGAGGGCCGCATAGAGCGACGGGCTGATCTTCTTCAGCACGATCTCCACCATCTGCACGAGGGCCGCGATCACGAGGATGAAGGCGATGGTCTGGAGGAATTCCAGTTCGAACGGCACCAGGAGGTATTTGTTCAGGAGGAAGGTCACCAGGGTGGCGAGGGTGATGACGAAGCAGACGGCGCCCGACATGCCGGTCGCGGTCGAAAGTTTCGACGACACGCCGAGGAAGGGGCAGATGCCGAGGAACTGCGCCAGGACGATGTTGTTGACGAAAATCGCCGAGATGATAATCAGAAAGTATTCCATAGCGACCTATTTTTTTGCGATTTTGTTGAACAGGACCATCAGATAGCCGAGGCAGAGGAAAGCGCCCGGAGCCATCACGAAGGCCAGCATACCGTCGCCGGTGATGAATTTCCAGCCGAAGATGGAGCCGCTGCCGAGCATCTCCCGCACGGCGCCGAGGACGGTCAGCGACAGGGTGAACCCGAGGCCGACGCCGATGCCGTCGAGGGCGGAAGCCCAGACACCGTTCTTGCTGGCGAACGCCTCGGCCCGGCCGAGGACGATGCAGTTGACGACGATCAGCGGGATGAACAGGCCGAGGGTCTCGTACATCGAGGGCGTATAGGCCTGCATGATGAACTGCAGCAGGGTCACGAAGGACGCGATGACGACGATGTACACGGGAATGTGGACCTTGTCGGGCGTCACCGGAGCGATGAGCGAGATCACGATGTTCGACAGCACCAGCACGAAAAGCGTGGCGAGACCCATGCTGAGGCCGTTGACGGCCGAAGTCGTCGTGGCGAGCGTCGGGCACATGCCGAGCAGCAGCACGAAGGTCGGATTGTTCTTGATGAATCCGTCGGTGAGAAGTTTCAGTTTACTCATTGCTCTGTCCTCCTTCTTTGGGGTGAACCGAAGCGCCGGTGGCGGCGTCGGCCGCTTCACCGTTCAGGGCGTCGAAGACCTGGACGGCATTGTAGACGGCCTGGGTGTAGGCCTTGGATGTGATGGTCGAAGCGGTGATCGCATCGATGTCGCCGCCTTCCTTCTTGACGGAGAGCATCTTGACTTTGGGATCGAAGCCCTTCCACTGACGGCGGAAGACGGATTCGGACTCGGCGCACTTGGCACCGAGACCGGGCGTCTCGTTGTTGACAAGGACGTCCGTATCGAAGATCTTCCCGTCGGGCGTGAAGCCGACGAGCACCTTCAACTCGCCCCCGAAGCCCGAAACCGAACTCTCGATGGCGTAGCCGACGAGTTCATCGTCCTTCACGGCCTTATAATAGACATAGGGCTTCTCTTCGCCGGAGGTCTCGTCCCGGAGCGCCGTCTCCCCTTTCTGCGCATCGTCGAAAAGGGGAAGCACCGCGGAGACGGCCTTGTTGGTCTTGGCGGCCTTCGCCGCGTCGATGGGATCCTTGGTAATGACATACGCGCCGCCGAGAATGGCCGAGCACACCAGGCAGGTGAGCGTCAGCACGAGCGACATGTTCAACAGGTTGGATTTCACGGCCATAGCTATTTCCTCCCGAATTTTTTCTGGTGGAACCATCTGTTCAGCAGCGGCACGAACGCATTCATGATGAGAATGGCGAAACTCACGCCCTCGGGATAGGACCCGAAGTAACGGATCATCATCGTGAGGAAGCCGATGCCGATACCGAAGATCACCCCGCCCCAGACGCTCATCGGAGAAGTCACATAGTCGGTCGCCATAAAGCAGGCGCCGAGGATGAGACCGCCGGTGAGGAGGTTGAAGAGCGGATCGGTGAAGCGCTCCGGATTGACGCCCCAGAAGATGAGGGCCGTAAGGGCCACGGTCGCGAAGATGCTGAGCGTGATCCACGGCTTGATCACCCTGCGGCAGAGCAGGTAGACAAAACCGATCAGCAGGGCGATGGCGCAGACCTCGCCGGCGCTGCCGCCGATGTTGGCGAACAGCATGTCGGCATAGTCGATCTGGCCGAGCGTGCCTTCTTTCGCGGCGCCGAGCGGCGTGGCGCCCGTGATGGCGTCTACGCCGAAGAGGCCCTGCGGCTGCTCCCAGTGGGTCATCTGCGAGGGATAACTCACAAGGAGGAAGACGCGGCCGACGATGGCGGGATTGAAGACATTCTGGCCGATGCCGCCGAAGGAGAGCTTGGCGACGCCGATGGCGACGACGGCTCCGATCACGAGGATCCACCACGGCAGGGTGTAGGGCACGTTCAGCGCCAGCAGGATACCGGTGATGACGGCCGAAAGGTCGCCGATCGTGGAGGGTTTCTTCATCAGGAACCGCGTGACCGCCCACTCGAGGAGGACGCAGGTCGCGACGCTCACACCGAGCAGCAGCAGTTCACGCCACCCGTAGAACACCACGGAACAGATGACGGCGGGGATCAGGGCGATCACCACGTCGAGCATCAGGGACCGGGTCGAGTCCTTGGAGTGGATATGGGGCGAAGGAGATACGATTAATTTACGCATGGCTTCATTTTTTTACATTCCTTGCTCTGATCGCGGCGAGGGCGGCACCCTTGCCGGTGCGGATGATATCGAGAAGCGGGATACCGGCCGGACAGCTGTACAGGCAGCATCCGCACTCGATGCAGTCCTGGGCGGCGTTCTCCTCGAGGGCCTCCACATCGCCGAGGCGGGAGAGTTTCTGGAGGAGGAACGGCTCGAGCCCCATCGGGCAGGCGTCCGCGCATTTTCCGCAGCGGATACAGTTGGTTTCGGGGCGGCGGCGGGTCTGCTTCTCGGTCAGGAGCAGCAGGGCGCCGGTACCCTTGAGCGTGGCGGCATCGAGGTTCGCCACTGCGCGTCCCATCATCGGGCCGCCGCTGATGACCTTCGCCGCATCTTCGGGAATGCCGCCGAGGTAATCCAGAATGAACTGCAGCGGAGTACCCACCCGCACGAGGAGATTGGCCTGGTGCGGGAAACATTCGCCCGTCACGGTGACGCTGTTGTCGATGATCGGCTTGCCTTTGAGGACGGCGTCATACACGGCCAGGGAGGTCGCTACGTTCTGCACGACGGCGCCGACGCTGATCGGCAGGGCACCGGAACCCACCTGACGGTGCATTACCGCATCGATGAGCTGCTTCTCACCGCCCTGCGGATAGCGTTTCCTGAGCGGAAGCACTTCCATCCCGGCAAATTTCGGAGAAGCGGCCGAGAGCGTGGCGATCACCTCCTTGATATGGGCGATGGCTTCGGGCTTGTTCTCCTCGATGGCGATGGTGCAGGGAACGTCGCCCAGCACCTGCTTGAGGATGGCGGCTCCGACGACGACCTGCTCCCCTTTCTCGAGAAGGGTGCGGAAGTCGGAAGTCAGATAGGGCTCGCACTCGCAGCCGTTGATGATCAGACGCTCGCATTTGGAGCCGGGAGGCGGCGAGAGCTTGACGTGCGTGGGGAAGGTCGCGCCGCCGAGGCCGACGATACCGCCGAGGCGGATCTTGTCGAGGATGGCCTTGTTGTCGTCCGGGATGTCGGTCACCAGGGTTTCGGAGCGGTCGATCGTCTCGAGCCACTCGTCGCCTTCGACCGCGATCTCGATGTGGGTCTGGTTGTTGCCGGCAAGATCCTTCCTGGGGCCGACGGACTTGACCGTGCCCGAGACGGAGGAATGGATGAACGCCGAGACGAATCCGCCCGGCTCCGCCACCACCTGGCCGACCTTGACCTTGTCGCCGGGCGCGACGACCGGAACGGCCGGAGCGCCGATGTGCTGGGAGACGGATATGTATACGACCGGGGGGATCGGGAGCGGTTCGATCGGACACTCCCGGGAAATCTTGCTGTCGTGGGGATGCACCCCGCCGATGGAGAATGTTCTTCTTGCCATATTACTTTTCCTCCTTCTTTTCCTTTCTGGCCTGGATCCGGGCCTTCACGGCCTCCTTGTCGAGCGGCTTCGGGAAATTGATCCCGTGGATGGCGCCCGTCGGGCACATCGCCTCACATTCGCGGCAGAGCTTGCACTTCGCCGGATCGATATAGGCGACATTGTTCTCCAGTACGATCGCTTCGTGGGTGCAGGTCCTGGCGCAGATGCCGCAGCCGATGCAGGCGGCGGCACAGGCCTTCTTAGCGGCAGGGCCCTTGTCCTTATTGACACAGGACACATACACCCGCATTCCGCGAGGGCCTTTCGGACGCAGTTCGATAATCGCTTTCGGGCAGGCCTTGGCGCAGGCGCCGCAGGCCGTACATTTCTCCTCGTCCACGACGGGGAGTCCCGTCTCGGAATCCATCGAAAGGGCGCCGAACTGGCAGGCGGCCACGCAGTCTCCGCAGCCGAGGCAGCCGAACGCGCAGGCCGTATCTCCGCTGTAAAGCGACGCCTTCACCTTGCAGGAGGCGATGCCGTCATACTCATTGACCCTGGGCCGGTTGGCGCAGGTGCCGTTGCAGCGCACCACGGCGACCGCGGGCGCTTTCGCCTTGACCTCGAAGCCGAGGATGCCGGCCACTTTGGCCATTACGTCATTGCCGCCGACAGGGCAGAAATGGCTGTCCAGGTTGTCCGCTTTCACGGCGGATTCCGCGAACGCCCGGCATCCGGCATAGCCGCATCCGCCGCAGTTCGCTCCCGGCATCACCTTCTCGACCTCATCGATCCTGGGATCTTCCTCCACCCGGAACTTCTTCGCGACCAGATAGAGGACGACCGCGAGGACAAGCCCCAGGCAGGTGATGATGGCGACCGTCAAGATTAATGCTTTCATACTTGGTTATTGTTGTTTGTTCAATTTCCTGAGGGTAAAGACATAGGTATTGCGCAGGCGGGCGCGCAGTAACCATATTATAAAATAATACAGCGCCACGGCACCGAATCCCGCGCCGGCGGAGAGAAGTTCTCCCAGCCCCAGCCGCAGCAGCACGAGCACCACCGCAAGCAGGATGAAAAGAGGCACGGCATAGGCAAGCCAGACGGCCTTGAGGCCCATCGTCGCCTTGAGGACGACCTCGACCTGCTCCCCGACGGCATAATCCGCCGAAAGGCTGGTCGGGACCTGGATGGCCTTCTCCTGCACCTCGCCCATCCCGCAGAGGCCCGCGGCGTGGCAGGACGCACAGGCTGAGGAGGAGGTAATCTCCACCGTGGTGAACTGCGGATTCACCGCAACCACCTTCCCTTCGTGCGTGATGTCACCCTTAGAACTCACTGTTGTTGCCGAATTCGTTGTTTTCAAACGGAGAAGGGGTATCCTCATTCATCTTGCTGCCCACCGTACGCATCTCCCCGGCCTGAATGTCGAGGGCCTGGTCGGGCTCGACGAACTTGACCTGTCCGGCCTTGAACAGGAGCGGGATGTCGCAGACTTCGCCGTTGCGGTGCTTGGCAATGATGATCTCGGTCTTCTCCTTGTCTTCCGGTCCTTCGCTGAGGCCGAGAAAATCGGGACGGTGGATGAAGATGACCATATCCGCATCCTGCTCGATACTTCCCGACTCGCGGAGGTCGCTCAGAACCGGCTTGCCGCCGCCGCCCTGCCGCTGCACCGCCTGACGAGACAGCTGCGAGAGCGCGATGATCGGGATGTTCAGTTCCTTCGCCGTCGCCTTGAGCGTGCGGGAAATGGCCGCGACTTCCTGCTCGCGCATGCCGCGGAGTTCCACGGGGCCCTGCATCAGCTGGAGGTAGTCGACGATGATCAGTTCGACGTGACTCTGCTTGACGAGGCGCTTGGCCTTGGTGCGGAACTCCATCAGCGGGATGCCCGGCGTGTCGTCGATGTAGAGCGGCGCCTTGCTGAGCCGCTTGATGCGCTCTTCGAGCTGGACCCATTCGTAGTCGGCCAGGGCCGAGCCGCCCTTGATCTTGTCGGCGGAAAGGCCCGTCTCGGAGGTCATCAGACGCTTGACGAGCTGGATCGCGGACATTTCGAGCGAGAACACGGCGACCGGCCGGTGATGGTCTACGGCGGCGTTGCGGGCGAGGTTCAGCGAGAAGGCCGTCTTACCCACGGAAGGACGGGCGGCCAGGATGATGAGGTCGGATTTCTGCCAGCCCATCGTGACTTTGTCGATGGAAGGGAATCCGGAAGGAACCCCGCTCAGACCCACTCTGCCCTGCATCGACTGGATTTCGGCGATGGCTTCGTTGATGATGCTGCCGATATCCTGCACGTCGCGCTTGACGTTGCTCTTGATGGCGTCGTAGATCTTGGTCTGCGCCTTGTCGGTAAGATCGTCCACGCGGACCGAATCGTCGAAGGACATCTTGAGGATTTCCGTCGACGCGGTGATGAGGTCGCGCTGGATGGCCTTCTGCTTGAGGACCTTGATGTAGAATTCGATATTGGCCGCGGCGCCGATCCGGCTCGTGAGGTCGGCGATCGCCACGGGACCGCCCACCTCGTCGAGTTTTCCTTTCTCGCGGAGTTTGGCGGTGACCGTGACCATATCCACGGCTTCGTGGTCGTTGACGAGGGAGGATATCGCCTCGAAGATCGTCCTGTGCTTCGGAGAATAGAAACACGAAGGCGTCAGCTCGTCCATCGACGCATCGATCGTCGAGGGCTCCACGAGGATGGCACCCAGTACAGCCTCTTCAACTTCAAGAGCTTGAGGCGGTTTGTTTCCCATCTCAAGCCCTATGGTTTCCAGGTCGGCTGCCTGATTTCGTCGGGAATTTTTCCTTTCAGGCGGCATAACGGAAAATTTTTAGACCAGAATCCGGCCGCAATGCTCGCAGATAACCAGCTTTTTGCGGGAAGCGATCTCGACGAGGCGCTGCGGGGTAATGGTATTGAAACAGCCGCCGCACGCATTCTCGTTGAATACGCGGACGACGGCGAGGTGGTTGCAGACGCTGGCGCGGATGCGCTCGTAGGCGCTCATCGTACGGGCGTCGATCTTGGCGGCGCAGGCCTCACGCTTGTCCTGCAGTACTTTCTCCTCCTTGGCCGTCGACTCGACGATCTGGCTGAGCTCCTGCTTCTTGGCCTCGAGGTCCTCGGTGCGGATGGTGATCCGGTCCTTGAGCATGTCGAGGGAATGGGCGGTCTCTTCGATCTTTTCGCGGAGTTCGCCGATCTTCTTGTCCTTGATCTGCTTCTCGAGTTCCTGGTTCTCGATCTCCTTGCTCAGGGAGTCATATTCGCGGCTGTTCTGGATGCCTTCCAGCTGCTTCTGATAGCGGACGATGGCGTCCTGGTCCTCGACGATGCCCTGCTTGTATTCGGCGATGCCGCGGTTGCAGGCCTCGATGAAGGCCGACTGCTGGGCCGCTTTCTCCTTGAGGGCGACGATCTCGTCCTCGAGGGCCGCCACCTCGGCGGGAAGCTCGCCCCGGAGCTGGACGATCTTGTCGATCTCGGAATCCGCCTCCTGAAGTTCAATCAGGATCTGGAGTTTCTCTTCTACCGAAAGACCGCTCTCCGCAAAACTCTTCTGCAGGGAAACGAAAGTCTCCCTCTGATCGATGGGAGTTTCGACTTTAGTAACTTTTTTTGCCATATTTCGTTAAATATATTGTATCGGATTGCTGCGTTTGATCTCCGGATCAATGCAGACTGCAAAGTTAGGAAAATTTTTCTTTAACTCGGAAAAGAAAATATCCACAATCGCGACTTCGCTCTCAAAATGGCCGATATCCGCGATCATAAACCCCTCCGGCGTGAAGAAATGATGATAGGAGATGTCGGCGGAGACATAGACCTGCGCGCCGGCGGCACGGGCCGCGCCGATCAGCGAGGATCCGCTCCCCCCGCACAGCGCGATGCGGGAAACCTTACCCTCGACGGGTTTGGAGACGCGAAGCATCTTCAGCGAGAATCTTTCCTTCAGCAGGGCGAACAGGGCCTGCGGCTCCATCGGGGCGGGAAGGTCGCCGACGACGCCGAGGCCGGTGCCGCCGGGCTCCTCATCCAGGATGGATACATTTTCGAGACCTAGTCTGCGGGCCATCTCGCCGCTGACCCCGGCGATCACTTTGTCCGCCGTCGTGTGGGCGGCATAGACGGCCACGCCGCCCCGTACCGCCTTGATGACGGCCTCCCCCACCGGGTCCTCCGGACGGATGCTCTTCAGGCCGCCGAATATCAGGGGATGATGGGTAATGACCATATTGCAGCCCGCCGCCAGTGCCCGGTCCACAAGGCCGGGCGTGCAGTCGAAGCCGATCATCACCCCTTTGACCTCATCGAGGGGCGAACCGATCAGCAGGCCGCTGTTGTCCCAGTTCTCCTGGATGGCGAGCGGGGCGAACGCCTCGATGGCCCGTGTGATATCGGAAACCCTCATAGCGACTTCTTGACCTCTACGAGTTCGGAACGGATCTTCCGGAGACATTCCACGGCTTTGAGCTTGCGGTCGACGCCCCTGCGGTCGGCGACGAGTCTCTTCTCGACACCGTCCAGGGTCAGCCCCTCCTTGTTGATCAGGAACTGGATCTGGCGGAGATACGCGATGTCGTCCTCCGTAAAACGGCGGTTGCCCTTGGCGTTGCGCTCGGGCTTGATGAATTTCTCGAAGTGGTTGGACCAGTACCGGATCGCCGAGGCGTTCTCTCCCAGCATCTCCGACACTTCTCCGATGGTGTAGAACATTTTAGCCATAGTCTTACTGCTGTTTTTCAGGATCTTTCAGGTCCTTTTTTGCGATTTCATCTCCATACAGATTGACGAAGGTCAGCGAGTCAATCCGTGTATATCCGGCCAGGGAATCCGCGATCTCGGCAAGGGTGGCCCCGGCGGAATCCGTCCGCGCCTTTTCATCGAGAACCGCACGGACCGATCCCGGCCCTTTCAGCAGCGGCCGGCCGAAAGCGGCCGCCGCCCCGACGAGCACCGCCCCCACGGCCGTGCAAATCCATCCAATTTTATTCCCCTTGGTCATAACCTTCTGACAGTCAATATATTCCTTATTTTCCTACCTCTGTTTCAGAGGGGGACGAAAACCAGCAATCAGCTGATTTATAATCCGTTGCAAATCACTGCAACTTTATGTCTATATACTCCTCCGGATCGACGGTCTTGCCGTCCAGGATCACCTCATAGTGGAGATGCGGACCGGTAGCGCGGCCCGAGACGCCCGTCTCTCCGATGATGTCGCCCCGCTTGAGGCGGATATTCTCACTGGTGCGGATAATGCTCAGGTGCGCATAACGGGTCTTGTACCCGTAGCCGTGATCGACGATGATGCAGTTGCCGTAGCCGAAGATATCGCTGTCGATGAATTCGACGACGCCGTCCGCCGTCACGTGGACCGGATTGCCCTGCGGACAGGCCAGGTCGATGCCGTCGTGCATCCGCCCGTCGCCCTCCATCGGATCCGTCCGGACCCCGAAAGGCGCCGTAAAACGGAACGTCCCCTCCTTGAGCGGACATATCGACGGCGTAAACCGCGCCCGCTCCTTCGCGAGCACCGACAGCGCATTCGTTTCCCGCATCCATCCGCCAAACGCCTTTACGGTCTCAAGCAGCTCCCGCACCGCCATCCCCAGACTGTCCGGGCCGGAGGCCTGCGGAGCCACTGTCGCCTCCAGACTTCCCTGGGCGGCCACTTCGGCACTGTCCTGCCGGGGGGCCACCTCGGCACTGTCTGACTGGGCTGCCTGCGAAGCCATCGTCCCCTCACGACTGCCCGGCCTTGAGGCCGCTTCGGCACTGTCTGGCCGGGAGGCCTGCGGAACCACTGCCGCTTCAAGTCTGTCCGGTTGGCGGTCCTTCCGGACCATCCGGAAGCGTTCCGCCGTATCCCGATGCATCTTCACCCTGTATAGCGAGTCCATGCCGCACAGGAGCGTAGCGGCGTCCAGACAACTGTCCAGCCGCACCACAAGCGTATCCCGCCGCACGGCCATCCGCCTCTGCGAGGTGTGCACCCACACCCGCCCCGCCACAGCCAAAGCCAGCAGCAGCGCGCCCACAACCAGGATCGATATCCCAACGGATTTTCGCATAACTTACAAATATAACAAATTGCTTTGTCTTTTCAAAATCGCCTCAGTTAACTCATCACTTTTCGCACCCTTTCCCCGGTTATATTTGTAAGTTCTATTGCACACATATCGGTGGACGTTTCCCCCAGACCCCCTCTGGCGGCCAATGACCTTCACAAATGCTTTTCGCACCCTTTGCCCGGTTATATTTGCATGTTGTGCTGCACACATACTGGGGGAGCGTTAGTTATAAATCGCTGTATATCAATTAGTTTCGTAAAAGGCCTTACTCGGTTTCAAGTAAGGCCTTTTGCATAAAGCACTATCAATCAAAAACTTACACCTTACGGCGGCTTCGTTGGCATCGCGCAGGGACACGGGAAATATTGCGATAAATGAAAAATTTTGATATCTTTGTGAGTCGAAAAGAAATTTTTAAAAATTCTTATAGAATTATGATTCGTAAATTAAGCATCCTGACCCTTGTCGCGGCGACCTTCCTGTCGCTCGGCACGGCGCTCGCCCAGAACAAGGCGGGCAAAGTGAACTTCTACGAAGTCGTGCCCAAACACGAGTTCTTCTTCGAGGGATTCGGCGGTTTCGCCCCCCTGTTCTATGACGTGACGACCTACAACCTCAACTTCGCCGGTACGGCCGAGCCGGAGACCGTCGGAGCCGAGGCCAAGTCCACCCTCTGGCCCTGGGAATCCGCCAATTGGCTGGAGAAAGAAGAGTTCATGAAATTCCCGGTCGGCATCGGCTATGGCGGCGGCTTCGGCTACATCGCCCATATCACTCCGACCGTCGGTATCATGACCGGCGTCGAGGCGGCTATGTATCACGGCGGGATCAACCTCGTCAACGAAGACGCAGCCCGCGCCGTATGGACGGCCGGCGTCGTCGATGACGGGCGCAATCAAGTCATCCAGGCGATCGCCCTGGAGGACTATTACGAGATGCAGCAGTACCTCGCCGTCCAGGTTCCCTTGATGCTGCACTTGATGGCTCCGATGGGCAAGGGGAACAACTTCTTCTATGCCGCGTTCGGTGCCAAGGTCGGCTTCAACGTGTATGGCAAATTCCTGGGCAAAGGCGAAGCGGCCTATGCCTCCAATCTCCCCTATTCCGAAACATGGGATGAGACCGCCAGTGCCGGCAATCTCTTCGGAGCCATCCCTATGATGACCGGAACGTCCGCATTCACGCGCCCCAGCGGCCCGAAAGGATATGGCGAATCCATTAACTACTTTAACGTTGACGGTAAATTCTCCGAGAACGGGGGCGTCGAGATCAGCGGCCCCTACAAGACCAACCTCATCAACGCGATGGCCAGCGCCGAGATCGGTTTCCGCTGGAAATTCGGCCGCGGCTGCGGCCTCTACACCGGCCTCTACGCCGATCTGGGCTTCCTCCCGATGACATCCAACAAGACCGGCGAAGCCATTCAGGGCGAGGAAGGTCCCTATCAGTCCATCACCGTTTCCGGCGGACTCCCGACTTACTATTTCCGGGATGAGGCGGGCGTTCCCAAAGCCCAATATATGAACGAAGCGCTTCCCAAGGCCGCCAAAGGCGTCTATTCTATGCACGCCGGCCTCAAGATGAAGATTGCATTCGGCAAGGCCAAGAAACACGTGGCCGTCCCGGCGGTCGTGCTTCCTCCGAAGCCCGACACCGTCGTGAAGACCGTCGTCCAGACCGTCGTCGTTCGTGACACCGTGGTGCAGAACAACACCGTCGTCGTTCGCGACACCGTCGAGAAGGTCAACACCGTCGTGGTGCGCGACACCGTCGTCGTCATCAAGGAGGTCCCGCAGGAAATCAAGGACGTGATGGTCGAACTGAGCAACACCCTGTTCGCATTCAACAAGTTCAACCTTACCGACAAGGCGAAAGCCGGTCTCGACAAGGTCGCCAAGTGGCTCAACGACAATCCCGACGTCCAGTGCGAGATCTCCGGCCACACCGACTCGGTCGGCTCGGATTCTTACAACCAGAAGCTTTCCGAGGATCGCGCCAAGAGCGTATACGAGTACTTCATCCACGAAGGCGGCGTCTCCTCCAAGCGGCTTAGCTACAAGGGCTACGGCAAGACCCGCCCGATCGCGACCAACGACACCGAAGAAGGCCGTCAGCAGAACCGCCGCGTCGAGCTGAACATCATTCAGTAGCACGTCATTCCGGACAGTTCCGGAATCCGATTCCTTCCTATGGAGAGTGGCTTCAACCACTCTCTTTTTTTGTTGTCGGAAAATTGTTGTATTTTTGTAGGATATTAGATTCCGGATTAAGTCCGGAATGACGGACATGGAAAATAATGACGAACGTTGAATAATATGACAGCAAAAGAAATCAGGCAGAAGTATTTGGACTTCTTTGCAGCGAAAGGACACACCGTGGTGCCGTCGGCGCCGATGGTTATCAAGAACGACCCCACACTGATGTTCACCAATGCGGGAATGAATCAGTTCAAGGATATTTTCCTCGGAAACACCGCGCCGAAATTCCCCCGTGCGGCCGACAGCCAGAAATGCCTCCGCGTGAGCGGCAAGCATAACGACCTCGAGGCCGTCGGACACGACGGGCGGCATCATACGATGTTCGAGATGCTCGGCAACTGGAGTTTCGGGGACTATTTCAAGACCGAGGCCATCGACTGGGCCTGGGAACTCCTCACGGAGGTCTACAAGATCGACCCGGCCAAACTCTACGGCACCGTCTTCGAGGGCAGCGCCGAGGACGGCACCGCCCTTGACGAAGAAGCCCTCGCCGCCTGGCGCAAGCACCTCCCCGAGGACCACATCCTCACCGGCAACAAGCACGACAACTTCTGGGAAATGGGCGACACGGGTCCCTGCGGTCCCTGCAGCGAGATCCACATCGACCTGCGCTCCGACGAGGAGATCGCGAAGATTCCCGGCCGGGAGCTCGTCAACACCGACAACGACGACGTCATCGAGATCTGGAACCTCGTCTTCATGCAGTACAACCGCAAGGCCGACGGCCACCTCGAGCCGCTTCCCGCCAAGAACATCGATACGGGAATGGGCTTCGAACGCCTCTGCATGATTCTCCAGAACAAGAAATCCAACTACGAGACCGATGTCTTCAGCGGCATCATCGGCAAGGTCGAAGAATTCTCCGGCCACAAATACGCCGAGGGCGGCAATGTCGAGGTCGCGATGCGCGTCATCGCCGACCACGTCCGGGCCATCGCCTTCTCCATCGCCGACGGCCAGCTTCCCTCCAACGTCAAGGCCGGCTACGTCATCCGCCGCATCCTGCGCCGCGCCGTCCGCTACGGATACACCTTCCTCGGCTTCGAGGAGCCGTTCCTCTGCCGGCTTATCCCGCAGCTCGTCAGCGACATGGGCGAGGCCTATCCCGAACTCAAGGCGCAGCAGACGCTCATCGAGAACGTCATCCGCGAGGAGGAGAACGCCTTCCTCAAGACCCTCGACCGCGGCATCAGGATGCTCGACGACAAACTCGCCGAAAACGCCGCAAGCAAGATCCTCCCCGGCACCGACGCCTTCGTCCTCTACGACACCTACGGATTCCCGATCGATCTTACCGAACTCATCGCGACCGAAAAGGGCTTCTCCGTCGACCTGGACGGCTTCAACGCCGAGCTCCAGAAGCAGAAAGACCGCGCCCGGAGCGCCACCGCCAACGAATTCGGCGACTGGGTCGAATTCGCCGCGGGAGAGGAAGTCTCCTTCACCGGCTACGACACCCTCGAAGAGCCCGCGGCCCGGCTGCTGAAGCACCGCACCGTCAAGCAGAAGAACAAAGTCCTCTACCAGCTCGTCTTCGACCGCACCCCGTTCTACGCGGAAATGGGCGGTCAGGTGGGCGACACCGGCTATATCGCGAACGCCGCCGGCGAGAAGATCAACATCCTCAACACCGTCAAGGAGAACAACCTCACCATCCACCTCGCGGAGCGTATTCCGGAGGACTGCGAAGGGCTGTTCAGCCTGCACGTCGACGCCGGAAGACGCGCCCGGATCGCGGCCAACCATACCGCGACCCACCTGATGGACCAGGCCCTGAGGGAGGTCCTCGGCACCCATGTCGAGCAGAAAGGATCCTTCGTCGGGCCCGACTACCTGCGCTTCGACTTCAGCCACTTCGCCAAACTCTCCGACGAAGAGATCGCCGCCGTCGAGCACAAGGTCAATGCCGCCATCCGCGCCAACTATACGCGCAAGGTTTGCGAGACCTCGATGGAAGAAGCGCAGAAGATGGGTGCCATCGCCCTCTTCGGAGAGAAGTACGGCGAGAAGGTCCGCGTGGTGAATTTCGGTCCTTCGACGGAACTCTGCGGCGGCACGCACGCCGGCGCATCCGGAGAGATCGGATTCTTCAAGATCGTCTCCGAAGGTGCCATCGCCGCAGGCGTCAGGCGCATCGAAGCCATTACGGGAGAAGCCGCCGAGCGGTTTGTCGGCGGGCTCGAGGAGATGCTCCGGACGGTCAAGGCCCTCTTCAACAACGTGCCCGACCTTACCGGCGCCATCAGGAAGATGATCGAAGACAACGCCGACGCCCACAAGCAGCTGGAGGCCGTCGCCGCCGAGAAAGCCGCAGCCCTGGCCCGCAAGCTGGAGGCGGACGCCGAAGTGATCGGCGGGATCCGGGTGGCGAAATTCGACCGCAGCGTAGATCCGGCCATTGTCCGCAACGTAGCCCTGCTGCTGCAGAAGCAGTCGGAGAACCTCGTGCTGGCGGGAGCCTATCCCTTCAATGAGAAACCGAACCTCGTCCTGATGTACTCCGCCGACCTGGTCGCCGGTGGAAAGCACGCCGGAAAGGACATCGGCGTCGCCGCGAAACTCATCCAGGGAGGAGGAGGCGGGCAGCCGGGCCTCGCCACGGCGGGCGGCAAGAACCTCGACGGACTCGCAGCCGCGCTGGAGAAGCTCGTGGAGCTCGCCACGGCGTAGATTCCCGGAACAAGCCCTGGAATGACGGAAAGACGAAAGAATGAAGAGAATAGATAAATTTATCCTGAAGGCATTCATAGGACCGTTCGCAGCGATCCTGGTTGTCGTCATCTTCATTCTGCTGCTGCAGTTCCTGTGGGTGTACATCGACGAGATCGTCGGGAAGGGGCTGGGGCTCAGGGTCGTGCTGGAATTCATGCTGTGGGCGAGCTGCACCGTGCTCCCGCTCGCGCTGCCGCTCTCGACCCTGCTGGCCTCGATGATGACCCTCGGGCAGATGGGCGAGAACTTCGAACTCATCGCCATCAAGGCCTCGGGCATCTCCCTCACGCGGGTCATGCTCCCGATGATGATCACCAGCACCGTCATCAGCATCGGCACCTTCTTCGTCTGCAACAACCTCGTCCCCTACGCGATGAACCAGATCTACACGATGCGGGACGACTTCAGCAAGACGAAGAACGAGATCAAAATCCCCATCGGCACCTTCTACGACGGCATCGACGGCTACGTCCTCCGCATCGGCGACCGGAATGAGGACACCGGGATGATGATGGACGTAATGGTGTACGACCATTCCAACGGCCGCGGCAACACCACGCTCACCGTCGCCGATTCCGGGATCATGAAACTCTCCAAGGCCAAGGATTACCTGACCTTCATCCTCTACGACGGCACCAACTACCAGGAGACCAACGTCCGCAAATACCGCGACACCACCCTCACCCTCCAGCGCATCGACTTCACCAGACAGGAACTCATCATCCGCCTCGAGAACTACGCCTTCCACAAATCCGACAAGGCGCGCTTCTCCGACCAGGTCAAATCGATGCCGATGGGGCTTCTCACACACGGGCAGGACTCCCTGTCGGCCCTGTACGACTCCGCCTACGTGCGGCATCTGGCCGGATTCGCAGAGCACGGCGCCCTCGCCAGGAACACGCAGCTCGACACATCATGGCGGCGGATGCAGAACCTCTCCGACCCGGACTTCCTCCAGTGGGACACCGCCGAGAAAAAACGCCAGGCCCTGGAATCGGCCGCCTCGCAGGCCCGCCAGATGGAATCCACCCTCAGCAACTACACGATCGAGTCCTACGAATACTCCTACATTCTCCGGCTCACCAACATCGAGATCTACAAGAAATTCGCCCAGGCGCTCGCCTGCCTCATCCTCTTCTTCATCGGTGCCCCGCTCGGCGCCCTGATCCGCAAGGGCGGGCTCGGCACCTCGGCCATTGTCTCGGTCCTGTTCTTCGTCCTCTACTGGGTCGTCGACATCACCGGCACCAAACTGGCCAAGGACGGCGCCGTCTCGCCGGTCTTCGGCAACTTCATCTCCGCGATGGTCCTCTTCCCGACGGGGCTCTTCCTGTCGTGGAAAGCCATCCACGACTCGTCCCTGCTGGGCAGCGACAGTTTCAAATCGGAATGGAATAAATTCAAGAGCAAGATTATGTCCCTCTTCAAGAAGACGCGCATCGTCTATATGGGCACGCCCGAATTCGCGGTGGCTCCCCTCCGCGCCCTGGTCGAAAAGAAATACCATGTCGCGGGCGTCGTGACCGTCGCCGACAAGCCCGCCGGAAGGGGGCTCAAACTGATCGAGAGCCCCGTCAAGCAATTCGCCGTGGAGCACGGAATTCCCGTCCTCCAGCCCGAGAAACTCAAGGATCCGGAATTCCTCGCCGCGCTCGCCGCCCTCAAGGCCGACATCTTCGTCGTGGTCGGTTTCCGGATGCTGCCCGAGGAAGTGTGGAAGATGCCGCGTCTCGGCACCTTCAACCTCCACACCGCCCTGCTGCCGCAGTACCGCGGCGCCGCGCCGGTCAACTGGGCCGTCATCAACGGCGAAAACATCACCGGCGCCACGACCTTCATGATCGACAACAGCATCGACACCGGCGGCATCATTCTCCGCCAGGAAATCCGCATCGAGAAAGACGAGACCGCCGGAGAGGTCCACGAGGCCCTGAAAGGCGTCGCCGCCGACCTCGTCATCCAGACCGTCCAGGGCCTCATCGAAGGCAATGCCGAGACCCGCGTGCAGCGGAGTTTCATCCAGGGTTCCGAACTGCTGAAAAAAGCGCCGAAACTGACCCGGGAACTCTGCCACATCGACTGGAACGACTCCTCGCAGCACATCTTCAACCTGATCCGCGGTCTGAGCCCCGTCCCCACGGCCTACACCGAACTCGAGAAAGACGGCACCGCCACCCAGCTCAAGATCTTCCGCGCCGAAATCCGGGAAGACCTCCACGGCACCCCCGGCCAGGTGCTCACGGACGGCAGGAAATATTTCGCCATCGCCACCGCCGACAGCGCCGTCGGTCTGCTGGACGTCCAGCTCTCCGGGAAGAAGCGTCTCGACGTAAAGGCCTTCCTTGCCGGATTCCGCGATCCCGACACCTACAAAGCCACGCAAGGCACCTCCAAGGCCGAAATCGACAAAGTCAAAGCCCTCGAAAGTGAGTCTTAACGCAGTCATACTGGGAGCCGGCGACTTCCCCGCGAAGCCGTATCCGCGGCTCCTCCTGGAGCAGGCGGACGTCATCGTCTGCTGCGACGGGGCCGCAGCCGCCTTCTACCGGTACTTCCGCGACCGGCGCAGGCCCGACGCCGTCGTCGGGGACATGGATTCCATCCCCTCCCGCCTCCGCACAGTGTACGCCGAACGCCTTGTTCCCGTTTCCGAGCAGGAGACGAACGACCAGACCAAGGCCCTCGGATGGCTGCTGGAACATTACCCTTCCCTCGAATCCGTCACCATCCTCGGCGCCACCGGCAAACGCGAAGACCACACCGTCGGCAACCTTTCTTTATTAATGGAATACGCGCGTACGCGAGGGCTGGACGGCCTGTCCACCCCGTCGATCCGGATCGTTTCGGACTACACGGAGAGCTTCGCCATCCGGGACACAGCCACACTGTATGTGGGAGAAGGACGTGGGATATCCGTTTTCTCGCCCGACAACACACTGACTATCAAGTCTTCCGGCCTGCAGTGGCCGCTGGACGAAGTGGTCTGGGACAACTGGTGGAAAGCCACGCTCAACCGCGCCTCGGCCGATGCCGTGACGCTTGCATTTTCGCACCCGTCCGTCGCGCTGGTGATGCTCCGGTAGCGGATTGAGAATGATTGCATTATAATTTTTGAAAATTTTGAAAAATTTTTTTCCTTTCGGATTGTTACAAATCAAGGCGATATATATTCAAATTGAAAGAATTTTTGACACGGATGAATATAAAATTTTTTAATAACACGCCCAAACCCCAAAATAACGCTTTGCAGGGCTTTTGAGGGGTACTTGCAATTTTCAATTTTATTTACAATCTTTGTAGCCAAAATTCGCGTGAAATAAAACGTGTATCAATATTTATGTTTAACTAATGTAACGCTTATGAAAAGAATCAAGCTTTTTGTAACAGCGGTCTTAGTATTCGTTTCGACGCTCGCCCTGGCTCAGAACCAGGTGTCGGGTGTCGTGACTGATGCCGGTACGGGAGAAGCGCTCGCAGGCGCCGCCGTGCAGGTGAAAGGTACTATGACCGGTGCATCGGCTGGTGCAGACGGTTCCTATTCCGTCAAGGTCGCCAATCCGCAAGACGCTGTCCTGATCTTCAGCTTCTTTGGTTACAAGACAGTCGAGGTTCCCGTTGCAGGAAAGAGTTTCCTCAACGTGGCGCTCGAGACGGATTCCACCGTTCTCGAAGAGACCGTCGTCGTGGCCTACGGTACGCAGAAGAAGGAGGCGGTGACCGGATCCGTGTCCTCCGTCAAGGGTGAGACGCTCGCTTCCGCTCCCGTCACCTCCGTGGACAAGGCGCTCTCCGGCAAGCTCGCGGGCGTCGCGGTTTCCGGTGTCTCGGGACAGCCTGGTGCCGTCTCCCAGATCCGTATCCGCGGTAACGGTTCCATCAATGCTTCCAATGCTCCGCTTTGGGTTATCGATGGTATTCCCGTCCTCTCCGGTGACGTCTCTGCGACCGCCAACCAGAACAGCACCCTCACGGGCCTCAATCCCAACGACATTGAGTCCATCACGGTCCTGAAGGATGCGGCCGCCGCCGCGGCTTACGGTTCCCGTGCCGCCAACGGCGTCATCCTCGTGACCACCAAGAGCGGTAAGGAAGGCAAAGCCTCCTTCTCCGTCCGCGCCAAGTTCGGTATGAACTGGCTCCAGCCCGACAGCGGCTTCCGTATGATGACCGCCTCCGAGCTCCTCAGATGGCAGAGGGATGCTATCCGCAATGCCGGAACCGATCCCGACAACCCGGCAGCCGGCGGCTACTACCGTCCGCTTTCGCTGCTGAACGGCCAGCTCTACAACCCGCTGCGCGAGTTCACCCGCATCGGTACCACCCAGGAATACGAAATCGGCGCCAGCGGCGGTAACGCCCGTGCCAAATACTTCTCCTCCTTCTCCTACCAGAAGACGCAGGGTGTATTCTACGGTGTGGACTTCCAGAGACTCCAGGGACGTATCAACGCCTCCTACAAGCTTCTGAAGAACCTCGAGACCGGCATCCGTTTCAACCTCGCTTACACCAAGCAGGCCGACGTTTCGATGCAGAACCTCTACTATGTCAACCCGGTCTGGGCCGGTGAGACCCTGATGCCTTGGGAGCAGCTCAAGGACGAGGAAGGCAATCACATCAGCATCGACGGTGTCAACAGCGGCGAAAACCCGCGCGCTGCCGCCGAGAACGATGACAAATGGGAGAAGATCTTCCACCTCAACGGTACCGTCAACCTCAAGTGGACCCCTATCAAGGGCCTCGACATCGAGACCAGAAACTCGATGGAGAGCTTCTTCCAGAACTCCCGGCACTACTATAGCCGCAAGGGTCACGCCAACTCGACGGCCAACCAGCTCGACAACGTCGACCGCCAGATCCATCAGCTGACGACCTCCAACACGATCTCCTACAGCAACATCTTTGCAGGAGCCCATTCCTTCCGCGCCCTCATCGGCCAGGAGGCCATGCGTTATAAGAGTTTCTACCACGAGACTTATTCCCCCGAGGTCGATCCTAACATGCCTTACCATACGACGGCTGACCAGACCACGACCGAAATCGGTTACGGCGAAAGCGCCGAGACGATGCTCTCCTTCTTCGCCATCGCCGATTACAACTATGACAACCGCTACTTCTTCCAGGCCAACTTCCGTGAGGACGGTTCCTCCCTGTTCGGCGCCGACAAGAAGTGGGGTTCCTTCTGGTCTGTTTCCGCTTCCTGGAACGCCGCCAACGAGAAGTTCCTGAAGAACGTCAAGGGCGTCGACCTTCTCAAGCTCCGTTTCAGCTACGGTGTCAACGGTAACAACGGTATCGCCGCCTACCGGGCCTACGGTCTTTATGGCACGGCCTCTTACAACGGTATTACCGGTTACCTGCCTTCGCAGCTGGAGAACAGGGTGCTGAGCTGGGAGCGCAACAAGACCGTCAACGTCGGTATCGACTTCGGTTTCTTCCAGAACCGCCTCACCGGTAGCATCGACTTCTACAACCGCAAGACTGTGGATCTTCTCCTTACCAAGCAGATTCCTCTGACCACCGGTTTCAGCTCGATCTTCTCCAATGTCGGTTCGATGCGCAACCGCGGTGTCGAGGTTCAGCTCGAGTACAACATCATCCAGAATGCCAACATGCTCTGGTCGATCGGCGGCAACTTCGCATACAACCGCACCAAGATCCTCGACCTCGGCGGTGACGAGTTCCTCGGAACCGACGTCCGTCAGGTTGTCGGCCGCAGCATGTACAGCTACTATCTGTACGACTACTACGGTGTAAACCCGACCAACGGCGAGGCCCTCTGGGTCGCTTCCATCGATGAGGAAACCGGCGAGAAGACCCTCACCAACGACTACGCCAAGGCCCGTCGCTACTATGCCGGTTCTCCGGAGCCCAAGTGGGTCGGCGGCTTCAACACCCAGTTCGCCTGGAAGGGTCTGTCCCTGAGCGCCTTCTTCGAGTTCAAGGCCGGCCACCAGGTCCTCATCTGGAACGAGCACCACTACCTCGAGTCCGACGGTTTCTCGATGGATATGAACCAGTTCGCCTCCGCGCTCAACTACTGGAAGCAGCCCGGCGACACCGGTGTCCTCCCGAAACCCGTCGCAGGCAACACGTCCAACTCCAACGACTGGACGATCGACCGCTGGCTCGAGAAGGCTGATTACCTCCGTATCAAGGACGTAACCCTCTCCTACACGTTCCCTCAGGCGCTCACGCAGAAGATCAAGATCCAGAATCTGAGACTCTACGTCAGCGGCCTCAACCTCTATTGCTTCAACGATGTCAACTTCTGGGATCCCGAGCAGGGCGTGACCGGTATGAGCGCCGGTGCCTACCCGATGACGAAGGCCTTCGTGGGCGGCATCGAAATCACTTTCTAAAGGAGACGGAATTATGAAAAAGTATATATTCTTCACGATTTTGGCTGTCGCGGCCGTGTTCTCCTCCTGCAAGGATTTCCTCGTCGAGGAACCGAATCTTGCACAGAGTACCGAACTGACCCTCTCCACTTTCGAAGGTCTTGACAAGGCTACCGCCGGCGCTTATGCTCCGATGGCTTCTACCAACTGGTACGGCGCCCACTTCATTCTCGACAGCGAGATGCAGTGCGGCAACGGCAAAAGATGGACGGAATTCTCCAAGTACAACTCCGGCCGTTACACCGATCAGTACGCCGTTCACTACACGCCGAACAGCACCAGTCCGCTCTGGGGCCAGGCCTACTTTGTGATCCTGTCCGCCAACTCGGTTCTCGAGCATCTGAACGATGCCGGCATCGAGGCCACCGATGCGGAAAAGAACAACCTCAAGGCCGAGTGCCTCTTCCTCCGTGCGCTGGCTCATTTCGACCTCGTCCGGGTTTACGCCCAGGGCTACGGCTACACCGCCGACGCTTCGCATCTCGGTGTCCCGTATGTCACCAAGGTCGATTCCGAGGCGAAACCCGCCCGCGAGACCGTCGCGACGGTTTACAAGAACATCATCGATGACCTTCTCGAAGCCGAGAAAGCGATGAGCCCCGACTATCAGCGCGGCGGCTCCGGCATGAAGGACGCCAAGGGATACGCCAACATCTACGCGATCCAGGCGCTCCTCGCAAGGGTTTACCTCTATAGCAAGGACTATCAGAACGCCGCCCTTTACGCAGGCAAAGTCATTGACGCCAAAGACGAATCCGGCAAGCCGGTCTACTCCCTGTGGCAGGCCGCCGATTTCAAGGACGCCAAGAACTACACCGCCGACGCTCCCACGGGCGGAGAAATCATCTTCGAAATTTACAACAACACTTCTTCCAGCTACGGTACCGGACTCGAGAACTGCTGGGGCATGACCTCCTACAAGCAGTACGGCGACTGCGGTGTCTCCAAGGACCTCTACGACCTGTACGAGGACGGCGACGCCCGCAAACAGCTCATCACCCCGGATCCGGACGGCAACGCCCTCTTCACGCTGAAGTACGCCGGCAAGGGCCTCGGAAGCGTTGACGCCAACAACGTCATCGTCCTCCGCCTCGCCGAGATGTATCTCATCCGTGCAGAAGCCAACGTGACGCTGAACCCCAACCAGGCGGTCGAAGACCTGAAGACGCTGGCGACCAGCCGCGGAGCGACCCCTGCTACGGCATCGGTCGACTACATCCTCATCGAGCGCCGCAAGGAACTGGCCTGGGAAGGTCACTACTGGTATGATCTGGCCCGCCTCGGCAAGCCGATGACGCGCACGGACATCAGCGGCAACGTCCCCACCTCGATCGATGCCGGCAACTACCGCTGGGCGCTTCCGATTCCTGACCGCGAGTTCACGGTCAACCCGAATCTCAAGCAGAACGAAGGCTACAACGAAAACTAATGGAGGAATGCAATATGAAAAATTACAATAAAATCCTGACAATCGCTTTTGTCGCCCTCCTGCTTGTTCCTTCCTGCAAGAAACTCAACGAAAATCCCGTATTCGAGGCATCCGAGAGTTTTGCGGCTTTCACCCAGGACGTAATTTCCGTCGACGAGAATAAAGGCACGCTGTCCATTCCCGTCGAGATCGCCTCGATCGACCCTGTCAAAACGACCGTATCCTATAAGATTACGGACGGAAAGGCCAAGGCCGGCGAGAACTTCAAAGACCTGAATGAATCCGCCGTCCTTGTATTCGACGGAAAGACCCGCAGCCAGAACATCGAACTTCAGATCATCGACAACGCCGGCGAGTTTACCGGAGACCTCGATTTCTCCATCGAACTCATCGCCGCGACCGGCCTGAAACTCAGTATGGAAAAGACCTGCAAAGTCACTATCGTCGACCTCGACCACCCGCTGGCCGCCATCCTCGGCAGTTATACGGTAAGTTGTAACGATTACTGGAAGAAAGAGCAGACCTATACGATGAATCTCGTCAAGGACCCGAAGGATATCACGGTCGTCTGGTGCGAGCAGATCGTCCTCCTTTCCAAGACCAAAGCTTACGCGAATGTCACGAAGGACGAGGAAACCGGCGCTTACACGCTCTCCTTCCCGGGCGGGCAGGTTCTGGCCGCCTCTTTTGACGAAGGTGAAGATCTCGTCCTGATGATCGCCGAGATCAGCGGAAACCAGGCCAGCCTCGACAAGTCGAGCCCGATTGTCTTCAAGCAGAACACTTCCGCATCCAAGGTCACTTTCGAGACCGAGCAGGGCATCTGCGCGAAGACCGACTCCTACTTCTGGCAGGGAGGTCTCTTCCAGGGCAAGACCACTTGGACCAAAAATGATTAATCCTGAATGAGTATGAAAAAGTTATTCAACTATATCGCAGCCGCCGCGGCGCTTACCCTCACGGTCAGCGCCTGCAGCGACGTGTTCGCTCCGGCCGAGAGCTCTACGCAGCCTCAGACCGCCGGTGCCGTCGAGATCATCATCTCGAATGTAACGGACAACTCGTTCGATGTAACCATCGCCCCGAAAGGCAATGCCGCTTACTATTCCTACCTCGTCGACAACGACGAGTACTATGACGGGATTGACGCCGCCTCCCTGTATGCTGTCAAGTATGAGAGCGTAATGCAGGGCAGCGTCAAATATGGCGCCGACAATGAGAGCGTCTCCTTCACTGTCGAGACCGATCCGAACACCAACTACACGGTGTACGCCATCGCCGGAAGTCCGGAAGGCAACCTGAGCGAGATCGCTCACAAGACCATCCTGACCAGCGACAACGGCATTCCCGAGCTCGAAGAATATGAGTTCCAGAAGAACATGATCGCCCTCGTCTTCAATGAAGAGGTGGAGGCCGTGGAAGGCAAGAAGATCACCGCTACCGCCTATGCGAAGCTCTATCTGACCGGCGCTCCGGTCATTGCCTCCACCGAAGGAAAGATTCTCCAGAACAAGGATGGTGTCGTCATCGTCCAGTTCGAAGAGATAAAAGTTCCCGGAACCTTCTATATCGTCAGCTACGAAGAAGGAACCTTCACGGACCTCGTCGGCAATCCCTGCCCAGCTCTGGAAGCCGGATCCTTCACCGCCAACCTTAAGGAGACGGACGAGAACGACGCGGCCAAGACTGCTGAGGGAACCCTCTGGGCCTATCTTGAGAATGCTGACTTTAAGTTCGATACCGAAGATATTCCTAAAGCTATCGTCGAATACAACACTTTCAACCAGTTCAAGAGTGAGCAGATGCTCGCCAAACCAATCGCCCAAAAGGTAACGGTTTCCGTTGTACACTCGGAAGGAGCCAAGACCACCACGAACGACTATGCCCTGAAAGGTGGGGTCGACTATGGTGTAACTACGCTCTATACCTTTGGCGTCAAACTCCCGGAAGAGCCCGCACGTGGTGATCTCGTAACCATTTCCATTGACCAGGGTGCCGCTTATGACATCTATGGCAATGCAAATGCTGCCTGTGAGGTAAAGGATATCGTTTATTCCTACGGGTACAAACTGGAGGATATCTACGGTGAGTACGAGAACGACGGCGTGAGTGGCTATGGCAGTGATTATGATGAAGATCCCTGGACCTTTGTCATTGAGGAGTCCGACGACGCCGAGAAAGGCAACGTGATGATTACGGAATGGTATGGCTTTGACAAAATCAAGATTTACGCCGACTTCAACGTGGATCTCGGTACGCTGACCATGCCGATTTATTACAATCTCATCGGTGGCTTCCTGACCTATCTCGATCAGGCGAGGACGCAAATCGGTCTTATCCAATACTACACCTTCGCCTACTATAGTTGTGCCAAGAGTCAGAAGAACAATCTGATTCTTTACATGACAGAGCCCGGCAAGTTCACGGATGGCAACGATTTCCCTGGTTACTACTATGAGGTTTACAATTGCCCGACGATGAATCCCGATGATGTCACAGATGATGACTATCTGGGTAAAGATTACAACATCTTCGCCCCTGTATTTACAAAGGTTGAAGCAGGTTCCGACCCTGGTGAAGGCGAAGGAGAAGGCGGAGCTTCTGTCTTCTCGGTCAAGAAGCCGACAGATTACAGATATTATCATCAGCCCGTTTTCAAGGCCAAACCCGGCAAAACGGTTTTGAAATAGATATCAACTCTCTTTTTACGAAGCCCCGCCTCTCCCCGAGGCGGGGCTTTGTTTATCCCCGTCATTCCCGGACTTGTTTCGGGAATCAAAAAAATAACTATATTTGTAGTCTATGAAAACGAACTTACATATCTTCAGGATTCCGCTGCTCCTCCTGCTGATTGTAGCAACATGCACAAAGGAAAAGACCCCGTCCCTATCCATCGACGGAAAGACTGCCTATACCCTCGAGAGCGGCAGCGTCCGGCTCAACATCAAACTGATTGCGAACAGCGCCGACTGGACCTGTGACACCGGAGCGGACTGGATATCGCTCCTCTCCCGGGAAGCCGCCCAGGCTACCCTTCTGGTCGCCGAGAACCCCGGTTTCGACGCCCGTGAAGCCACTGTCTCTTTCCGCGCCGGACAGGCTTCCGCCCAGGTCTCCGTCACCCAGGCCGGCAAGGCCCGCACCCCCTTCGTGGAGGTCTCCGTCACGGGCAACGGCGATGTCGATGCAGCGGGAGCCACCCTCACTGCCACGGTTTCGTCATGGCCGGAGGAATGGGAGCCCGAGATCACCTCCGGCAGCGAGATTCTCACGATTGCAAAGGAAGAGCATACGCTCAAGATCACCGTTCTGCCCAACACGGAAGACAAACCCCGCAGCGGCCGGATCCGCATCTGGGCCCCTTCCAAAGCCGCAGGCCTGGCCTTTCAGGACATCGCCATCAGCCAGAAGCCGCTGGATATTACCTACCAGGAGACCGACCTCAGCGAAACCGCGACCTCCAACTGCTACCTCATCTCGCACAAAGGCCCTTACTCCTTCAATGCGAAAGTGCGGGGCAACGGCAAGACCGTTTCCGGTCTGAGCGCTCCCACGTCCCTCTCCCCCACCGGAGCCAAACTGGTCTGGCAGAGCGCCAAGGGCATGATCAGCGCCGTATCCTACGCTGACGGTGTCATCCATTTTACCGCCGAGCGCATCAACGGCAACGCGCTGATCGCCGCGACGGACGCTTCCGGCAACATCATCTGGAGCTGGCACATCTGGTATCCCGCCGACGAGCCTTCTGAACTCTCTGCAACCACGGGAGACAAAGTAATGTCGATGAACCTCGGCGCGATGACCGGCGAGACCGGCACGCTGGGCTCCTACGGCCTGCTCTATCAATGGGGCCGCAAGGATCCTTTCCCGGGATCTCCCGTCATGCACGGCGGCAGCGTTTACACCCCGAATGCGCCCGTATATGACATGAACGGCGCCACGGTCAAGATCGAGGCGTCCAACATGTACTCCACCACTGCCAACACACTGGCCTACAGCATCGCCCATCCTGAGACCTGCCTGAGCAACAACTACCAGTACGCTTCCTGCCGCGACTGGCTCACCCCCGCCGAGAGCAACGACGCCTTCTGGGGCAACCCCGGGGGCAACACACGCAACAGCAGCGGAACCTATACGCAGATCGGCTCCAAGACCTACTACGATCCCTGCCCGGCCGGATGGCGCGTCCCCGCGCTGCGCACCTTCCAGGGATTCACGCCCACGGGAGGCTACTGCTGGACGCTGAGTGAATTCAACGTGGTCGACGTCAACGGCGACGGAGACATCACCCTGGACGACTGGTCCGACGGCTGGCAGATCTATCTCGACAAGAAGAACAATGTCAGCTCATACTTCCCCGCAACCACGCGCTATGACGGACAGTACGCAATGCTGATGGGCAGCATGGTGGGTCTCTGGGGCAATTACTGGTACAATACGCCCGGGGAAAACACCGACACGCTCGTCCCTTATGGCGCAAGAGCCGTATCCTTCAGTATCAAGGACTACAACGGCACGGATTTGGTTACAATGTCTGCGCTTTCGACCGGTTCCCGGGCGGACGCCTACGCAGTCAGATGCATAAAAGAATAAAACTATGAAAAAATTGCTCCTTCTCACGGCGATGATGCTGTGCGGCGTCTCCGCCTTTGCCGACGAAGACGAATATCTGCCCACGACCACCTGGCCGTATGTCTATCAGGATTTTTCCGCGGGATACGTGACCCTCACGGACGGCAGTGTCAAGACGATGCTCGTCAACGTGAACCTCGTACGGGAAACCCTGCATTTCATCGACGGGGAAATGATCCGCGAAACCTATGACCTCGTATCGGTCAAGATCGGAGACGACCTCTGGGTCAATGCCGGCGGCCGCATCCGCAAGGTGCTGGCCAAGGGAGAGGACGGCTGCATCGTCGAGGGGATCGACGTCGACTATGCCACCCTCAATTCGACCGGAGGGGCTTACGGATCCTCCTCCACCACTCTCGGCACGATGGCCCTCACTTCGCTCGAAGGCATCGGCGCCACCAATTCGTCCACCTCGCTCAACCATATGGAGCTGAAGGCCTCGAAGAACAACGGCCAGATCCTGCCGCTGGTCCGAAAGAAATACATCTTTGCCGGAGGGAAGTGCATTTTCGCGACCCGGAAGGACATTTCGGAGGAAGTGGGAGCGGATGCCGTGAAGACCTTCCTCAAGACCGTAAAAGTGAAATGGAACAGCCCGGAGTCGCTCCTGCAGCTCCTCCCCCTGTTCAAAAAATAGCCCAAGACTATGCGTAAATTATGGTTATATGCGGTCGTCCCGGCCGTAATGCTTTCCCTGGCCGCCTGCCAGCGGGAAGAAGCGGCTCCCGGGATCGAGCCCGTCCCCGCGGAAACGGAGGATTCTCCCGCCATCATCCCGGGTGAAATGATTGTGGAGCTGACGGAGGAAATGACCGCCGCTATCGAAAAACTGTCTCCGGAAGAAGCAGGAGAAATGCTCGGCGTCATCTCCGCCCGCCGACTCTATGAGGACGGCGGGGAATGGGAGTTCCGTCACAGGAAAGCCGGTCTGCACCGCTGGTACAGACTGACCTATGACCCCTCGAAGGAATCCTTCACGAAGGCGGAAGCCGGTGTCGCCGGCATTCCGGGCGTCGTCTATACGGAACCGGTCCGCAAGATCAAGTCCACGGCCCTCTTCAACGACCCCGAATTCTCCAATCAATGGCATTATTACAACAACGGGGCGCTCGGATCCAGCCACAAAGCCGGCTGCGACATCAATGTCGTGCCCGTCTGGGAGAACTTCACGGCAGGCAAGAACAATGTCATCGTCTCTGTTGTAGACGGCGGTATCGACCTCGCGCACTATGATCTCGCCGCCGTCACCCTCCCCGGGGGAGCCAATGGCAGTAAGAACTTCATTACCAACAGCTATGTGATCACGCCGCACAGCCACGGAACGCACGTCGGCGGCACCATCGGAGCCATCAACAACAATGGCAAGGGCGGATGCGGCATCGCCGGCGGTTCCGACGGGAACGGCGGCGTCAGGCTGATGTCCTGCCAGGTGTTCGCCGTCAATCCCGAGGATCCCTCGAAGGACATCAGCGGCGACTTCTACAGTGCGATGGTGTGGGGTGCCGACCACGGAGCCGTGATTTCCCAGAACAGCTGGGGACATGTGTATAATACGGCCGAAGAGGCCGCAAACGGTGGTGTCGGTTCCATCAAAGGAGCCATCGACTACTTCATCCAATATGCCGGCACTGACAAGAACGGCAACCAGACCGGACCGATGAAGGGCGGTGTCGTCATCTTTGCGGCCGGCAACGAAGGCTGGGCCGATGGCTGGCCCGCCGAATACGACGCGGTCATCGCTGTGGGCGCCACGGGGCCCGCATTCTACAGGGCCTATTACTCCAACTATGGCCCCTGGGTGGATATCTGCGCCCCCGGCGGAGATGTCAACTATGCCTCGGGGGCCATTTACAGCACCATCCCCGACAACAAATACGGCTGGATGCAGGGAACGTCGATGGCCTGCCCGCACGTGAGCGGCGTGGCCGCCCTGCTGGTTTCCTATTTCGGCGGCCCCGGCTTTACGAACGAGCAGCTCAAGGCCAGGCTCCTCGGCGGCGCCAACCGGAACGCCATCTCGTCAAATGCCCAGATCGGCCCGTTCCTGGACGCATACGGCGCATTCACCTACGGCAGCACCACGCCGCCGGACCCGGTCACATCCTACACGACTTCCGTCCGTTCCAATTTCGTGGATTTCACCTGGAAGGTCACCAGAGACCAGGATGACAAGAAGGCCTACGGGTATCTTCTGGCCGCCGCCAAAGACAGGTCCGCGCTGACTTCGCTGGACCCGAAAAACATTCCCGCCGACGTCAGGACGGCCGTCGTGGAAGTCGGTTCCGCGGCCGTCGGCAAAGAGATCAGCGGGACGGTAAGCGGCCTGGAATTCTCGACGAAGTACTACACCGCCATCCTCGGATACGACTACAGCGGCAACTACTCCGGTCTGTCCCCCGTCAATGAGGTGACGACCGGCGTAAACCACGATCCTGTCATCGAGACTTCCTACACCGGCGGTTTCGAGGTCCGGTCGCACATTACCCTGAATGTCGACTATTCCATCTCGGATCCGGACGGGCACGCTTTCTCCACCCGGTTCGAACCGGGAAGTCCGGCAGCCACGCTGGAGCAGATTCCGGGCAACGCCTACCGGCTCAGTATCGTCGGCAACGCGGCCGATCCGGGTTCCTACACGGCTAAAATCATCGCTACCGATGAATTCGGCGCCGCAACGACCCGGGAGATTCCCTATACCATCCTGCCGAACCAGGCGCCCGTCGTCATCAAAGACATTGACGATATGGTCTATGAGGTGATCGGACAGCGGCTCTCGATCAATATGGATGACTATCTGCACGATCCGGACGGCGAGCAGCTCACCTACAACGTGAACATCACCCCCATCGGCATCATCCACCTCAATCAGGTGAACAACGTGATGAATCTGACGACGATGGACTTCGGCATGGCGGAAGTCACCATCAAGGGCGTCGACTCCCGGGGACTTTCCGTGGAACTTCCCTTCAAGGTGCTGGTCCGCGAGCCCGATGCCGAGCCGGATATCTATCCTACGCTTGTCCAGGATGTGCTCCATATCAGCGACGGCATTCTGAAAACCATCACCGTTACGCTGACCAATCCGGGCGGAAAAGTCCTGCTGGTCAAGACGGCCGAGGCCTCCGCGTTCGATCCGCTGGATATCGATATGCGGGGCTGCGCGCCGGGCCGGTACGGAGTGAAAGTTGAATCCGATGGCAAGACCATCAAACGAACGGTTGTGAAGTTATGAGAAAGATCCTTGCAATTCTCTCGGCCGGAATGATTATTCCGGTCGCGGCATACGCCCAGGAAGTCCCTGCAGAAAGCGGTGCGGACGTCGTCCTGACCAATCCGGTCGCGATGGAGTTCGCCGCGCGTCCCACGGATCCCGTCACCTTCGCCCTCGGCGGCACGTCGGCGTTCCACAGCGCCGCGGCGCGCGTGCAGGAGGAAATGAAGATGGACGCGAGCGTCATCGCGACGCCCTGGAGCACAAAGACATCGAAAGAGTTCGACCTCGGGGCGGACATCTTTTTCAAGGCCGGAAAACATTTCGGCGCAGGCGTCAACTTCGGAATGGGCCTCGGCGAGAAGTACAATCCCGGCATCGCGGGGAAGAACAGTTTCCAGCCGATGGATATGGCGGTCGGGGCGAGTGTCGCCTACGGCATCATCCCGGCGGTCGGAATCGGCGCCTCGGTCCGCTATCTCTACAGCAAGACCACGCCCCAGCACCACTTCGGCACCGTCGGAGCGGACATCCTGCTGTCGGGCGGCGTCAAGGGCTTCCGCTATGCGGCCGGCGTGACCAACATCGGCGGCAAAGTCAAGGCCGCGGACGGAACGAAATACGCCATCCCGGCAGCCGGCACGGTTGCGGTGGGCTATGACCACGCTTTCAGCAAGCACGGCATCGGCGCTTCCTTCCAGGGAGATTACTTCTTCAAGGGCGGTTTCCGCTGCGGTGTCGGCGCGCAGTACAACTACAACGAGATGGTCTATGTCCGCGCCGGTTACTCCTACGGCGGCAAGACGGTCCTCCCCTCCTACGCTTCGCTGGGCGCCGGCTTCCACTTCAAAGGTTTCCACCTCGACGTCGCGGCCCTCATCGGCGACATTACCGGCACGGTGATGATCGGAGCCGGCTATCGATTCTAAAAAAATTTTGCAGTTTTACAAAATTTTTCTACCTTTGTAGCCCGCTTCAAGCCAAGCGACACAGGAGAGATGCTCGAGTGGCTTAAGAGGCACGCCTGGAAAGCGTGTATACGCCAAAAGCGTATCCCGAGTTCGAATCTCGGTCTCTCCGCAAAGCAGCTGCCCCAAAAGGCGGCTGTTTTTTCTTTGCAGTGAGACTTTCTTACTCCTAATAGGCCGAAAAAACGGCACTTTATGCGATTTTTCATCAAAAAAATTTGTTATTATCAAGAAAATGAGTAAATTCGCAATTACTGGTATGAACACCAACAACTTTATTATTTTAATAACTTTTTAAAAACCACTATTATGGAGAAGCTCATTGCTCAGATCAAAGATCAGATCGCTGCTATCTGCGCCGACATCGACAAGGTCGAAAACAAAGCCGCCAAGGCTCGTGTCCGCAAGGCCACCCTCGCCCTCGAGAAACTCGGAAAGGAATACCGCAAAGCCAGCGTCAAATAGGTTTTTGATCGGATAACCTTTCGGGCTGCCCTGATTACAGGACAGCCCGATTTTTTTGTAATTTCTGGAGAGTTTTTATAATTTTGTAAATACAAACCAAAACATTTTACCGATGGTAACTACAATTGTCATTATCGCCGTTATCGTGCTGGTCGTGTTCCTCGTGATGTGGGTCATTTCCGTGCAGAACAAGCTCGTCAAGGCGGACGAGATTTCCAAGAATGCCCTCAAGCAGATCAACGTCCAGCAGATGTCGCGTTACGACGCCATCAAGGCGCTGGTAAAACTGACCCGCGAATACGCCGGCTACGAAGGGGAAACCCTCCAGAAAGTCATCGCGGAGCGCAAGATTACCTCCAGTCCCAATCCGACCGTCGCCGACATCAACGCCAACGAGCGTGCGCTCTCCGGCCTCACCGCCCAGGTCACGGCCGTCGCCGAGCAGTATCCTCAGCTCAAGGCCAACGAGGGCTACCTCAACACGATGAAGGACATCAAGGCCTACGAAGAGAATGTCCGTCTGTCGAGGATGACCTTCAACGACACCGTCACCCGGTTCAACAATCAGGTCCGGATGTTCCCCGGAAGCCTTGTCGCATCGATGCTCGGCTTCGCTCCGAAAGAGTACCTCGCCGACGACGTTTCCAAGGCCGAATATCCTGATTTTTAACATTCCATGACACACCGTAAACCAATCGCGGGGCTTATCCTCGCGTTTTTGGCGTGTTCCCTGGCGCACGCCCAGACCATTTACGACATCGATATGACCATCCTGCTCCGGCAGAACGGAGATGCGCTCGTGACCCAGGCATGGCACACGAACGTCTATAAAGGAACGGAATGGTATGTCCCGATCGGCTCCACGCGCGGTTTCGGAATGACACTGAAGGATCTCGCCGTCAGCGAGGACGGCAGAGTCTTCGAGAGTGACGGACGGAATTGGGACGTCGACCGCAGCCGGGAGGCGAAAGCATTCCGCAGCGGCATCGTCGACAAGGCCGACGGATCGATGGAACTCTGCTGGGGCGTCGGATCGGACGGAGAACACCGCTGGACCGTTTCCTACACGCTGGAAGGACTGGTACAGAAGTTCGACTCCTGCGACGGCTGGGGATTCCAGTTCCTCGGAGACGAACTCCCGGAGCCGCCGGAGCATGTTAAAGTCACCATTCTGCCCGACTTCGAGACCGTCCCCTGGGTAGGCGGAGAGAATGTCGGGGCCTGGTCCTTCGGATTTTACTGCAATGTGGATTTTGACGGGAATTCCGTCATCATCGAATCCACCGAAGCGTTCAACGGCAAAAGCCGCGTCGCCCTGATGATGCGTTTCGACAAGGGGATGTTCACCCCCGTCGTCGAGAATGACATGTCCTGGGAGAAATTCAAGAAAAAGGCATTCAAGGGAAGCGACTACAAGAATCTTGACGGCATCGGCGGATTCTTCAGCTGGATGTTCAACGACATAGACGGCCTCGGGGGCATCGTACTCGCGACCCTCATCGTCATATGCATCCTCATCTACAGCTGGATCCGCAAAAAATACATCCAGATTACCGGCAATCGCTACAAGCCCGCCATCTTCGGTACGGCCAAGATCGAAGGATGGTGGCGGGACGCACCCCTCGGCGGAAGCCTCTCCGGGGCGTACAGTCTGCTAAGGAAAGGCGACCGGCTGAAGGAAGACTACGACAAAGGGCTGATGGGAGCCTACTTTCTGAAATGGATCCAGGACGGTCTCCTGGGCGTGCAGAAGGATCCCCTGAAGAAAAAAGGCGTCAACCTTGTCTTCAAGTCCGAAACCGGCCCGGTCTTTACCGATCCGGCGGAAATCTCGCTCTACAATATGGCTGCGATGGCGGCCGGAGACAACTGCGTGCTCGAGCCCGGCGAATTCACCGCCTGGTCCCGCGCCAATTACGAGAAAGTCGTCGACTTTCCGAAACAGGCGCTAATCCAGGGGCAGATGGGCTGGATGGGCGCTTCTATGGCCGAACGTCAGCACGTGGTGCAACTCAAGAACTACCTGCAGGACTTCACGATAATGGAAGAGCGCGACGCCGAGCAGGTCCACCTCTGGAAGTACTACCTCATCTACGCCCAACTGTTCGGGATTGCAGACAAGGTGGCGAAGAATTTCGAGAAGTTGTACCCGAAGGAATTCCGGGAGTACACGAACGATCTCGGGATGGACGACGGTATCTCCTTCTACACCCTGCTTTACGCATCCTCTTCGTTCCCGAGTTCGATGTTCGCGGCGGCAAAGTCCAAGGCGGACGCCGTTGCGGCCGAACGCGCCCGCTCCAGCGGCGGCGGAGGACACGGATCCTTCGGTGGAGGCGGGTCCTTCGGCGGAGGCGGTTCGCACGGCGGAGGCACAAGGTAGTGGGCGTGTTAAGTGCAACACGCTGACCTACAGCACCTTATGAGAAAGGCCTTACTCGTTTTCGAGTAAGGCCTTTCTCGTAAAATGCTCGAATTCAACAACTTGCACTTTACAGCCCTTCGAACAACTCCCGCAACACCTTCAGCGAGCGGACATTGATGGCCGACTCCGTATGGAATTCCAGATAGCGGAGAAGACCGTCCGAGAGGATGTTACGATTCTCGCCGCTGAGGGGAAGGAGCATCGACGCCGCGAAGTCGGATTCCAGAAAGGCCTGCATAGTCCCGAGCCGCTCCCCGGCGAAAGGGGCGACATCCTCCAGCGCCGGACGGAAGCCGAGCGCCTCGCACAGTTCCAGCAGGAAACGGACCGGGAAGTTGGCGAAATTCGACATCAGCGAATCCAGCGTGAGCACGCTCCGGACGCACCAGTCATAAAGGCCTTCCTCCTGAACCCCCTCCTTCACCGTCCGGAGCAGCACTTCGCTCATAAAAAGAGTGATGGTGTTCTTGTACAGATTGTCCCGGATGCCGAACAGGGGGAGGCGGGCCGAGACCTTTCCGATGTTCCAGAGAGAGGATTTCGGATTCTCCGTCACGGTGGCTTCGAGGATATTCAGCGGCAGGTAGAGCGACATCCCTCCGCCCTTCCCCACCCGGGTCAGGAACGAGCGGCGGCCGTACTCCCGGCTAAGGGTATGCACGACGAGGCGGTTCTCACCGAACCGCGTATAGCCGAGGACGACGAGTTCGACGGTGCCGGTCACAGGAGTTCGTAATCGATGAGTTTCTGGTCGAGACTGGTGTCCTTGACGCGGATGCGGACGGGATCGCCCAGTCTGTAGACCTTGCGCGAACGGCGGCCGACGATGCGATAGTGCTCCTCGTCAAAGTCGAAAAAGTCGGTGTGGATATCCCGGAGGGCAATCATACCCTCCACTTTGGTGGGCTCGATCTCGACATACATTCCCCATTCGGTGAGGCCGGAAATGTGGCCGTCATACTCGTTGCCGATCTTGTCCTGCATATACTCCACGAGCTTGTACTTGATGCTGTCGCGTTCGGCGTCGGCGGCGATGACCTCCCGCTCGGAGGCGTGCTTGCACTGTTCCTCGAAGTAGCCCTTGTCGGCGCTCTTGCCTCCGTCGAGGTATTCCGAGAGGAGACGGTGGACCATCATATCCGGATAGCGCCGGATCGGCGAGGTAAAATGCGTGTAGTATTTGAATGCAAGGCCGTAATGGCCGATGTTGTCGGTGCTGTAGCAGGCCTTGGCCATCGCGCGGAGGGCGACGAGTTCCAGGGCGGCGAATTCGGGCTTGTCCTTGGCCTTTGCGAACAGTTCGCGAAGGGATTTGGCGATTTCCCCGCCGTTACCGGTCGGGCCCATCTTGTAACCGAAATTGGAAGCGAACCCGCGCAGGGCGCTGATCTTCTCGCCGTTGGGCTCGTCGTGGATACGGAAGACGAAGGTCTTGCTCCCGGCGAAGCGGGCGACCTCGCGGTTGGCCAGCAGCATAAACTCCTCGATGAGCCAGTTGGCCTCCCGGGAAATCTTCTGCCGGACGTCTATCGGCTTGCCGTTCTCGTCCACGATGACCTTCATCTCGGGACGCTCGAAGTTGATGGCTCCTTCCTGGAAGCGCTTTTTGCGCAATTTGAGGGCCAGGGTATTGAGCGTGAGAACGGCCCGCTTCACATCGTCCGGCACGATGCCGCTGATGCTACCTTCGCCGAAAGAACGGCTCATCGCTTCCTCGCCGGCATCGATGATCTCCTGGGCTAGGTCGTAGTCGAAGCGGTAGTCCGAGACCATCATCGTCCGGCCGAACCAGCGGTCGATGACCTTGCCGTTGGGGCTGAGTTTGAATACGGCCGAGAAGGTGAGTTTCTCCTCGCCGGGACGGAGGGAGCAGAGTTTGTTGGATAGCTTTTCGGGAAGCATCGGTACGGTGCGGTCGACGAGATAGACCGAAGTTCCCCTCGCCTGCGCCTCTTTGTCGACAGGCGTACCGGGCTTGACATAATAGGTGACGTCGGCGATATGGACGCCGACCTCGAGATTGCCGTCTTCCAGCGTGCGGAATGAGAGGGCGTCGTCGAAATCCTTGGCGTCGGCCGGGTCGATGGTGAAGGTGAGGACCTTGCGGAAATCCCTGCGGCCGGACCGGTCGCGGTCGGTAATCGCATCGGGAATCTGATCCGCCGCATCTTCCACCTCTTTGGTGAAGCGGTACGGAAGGCCGTATTCGCTGAGGATGGCGTGCATTTCGGTGTCGTTCTCGCCGGGTTTGCCGAGAATATCGACGATGTGGCCGTGGGGATTGGGTTCGTGGCGGTCCCAGCCGTCGATGACGGCGGCTACTTTCATTCCCGAGACGGCGTTCTTGTCGTCCGGAACGGGGACGGTGATGTCGTAGGGCATGAACTTCGAACTCATCAGCACCCAGGCCTGATGGCCGACAATGTGGAGAATGCCCACGAAGGGCTTGGCGGAGCGCTCGAGGATCTTGACGACGCGGCCTTCCTTGCGGGCGGCCTTGCCGCGCGGCTTCACGAGGGCCACACGGACCGTATCGCCGTTGAGGGCGCCGAGCGTCTTGCCGACGCCGACATAGATATCTTCATCGAGCCCTTCGACGCTGACGAACAGGAAACCGTCGCGGGTCATCCGCGCGACGCCCGTGAGTTCCAGACCGATGTACTTTTCTTTCTTCTGATTGCGGGACTTGCTCTGCCGAACGGCCCTTCCGCCCCTTCTGCTTCGTGACATAATCGTTAGTTTGTACAAATTTACGACATTTTTTGTAATTTTGTGATATGTTATATCCCATCAAATTCATTCCCATCGTCAAAACCCTCGTCTGGGGCAGCGAAATCTGGATGCTGTCGGCCGTCGAGGGCAATGAGTCCGTCGTCGTGAACGGAGCCGAGGCCGGCAAGACCATCACCGCCCTGGCGGAAGAGTACAAAGACGCCCTGCTCGGCAAAAGCGTTTACGAACGTACCGGGTCGCGTTTTCCGCTGCTGATCAAGGACATTGTCACCCACGACCGGCTTTCCATCCAGGTTCACCCGGATGATGCGCTCGCACAGAAACGGGGCTCCCCCTGTGGCAAGACCGAGATGTGGTACATCCGCGAGGCCGAGCCGGGCGCCTCGCTGATCTCCGGATTCGCGGAGCAGGTGAATCCCGAGGAGTACAAGGCGCTCGTGGAGCAGCACAGGATTACGGACGTGCTGGCCAGCCATCCCGTCGCCCCGGGCGACGCGTTCTTTATCCCGGCGGGCCGCATCCACGCCATCGGCGCGGGCATCTCGCTCTATGAGATCCAGCAGACCTCCAACACGACATACCGGATCTACGACTACGGCCGTCCCGGCCTCGACGGCAAGCCGCGCCAGCTCCATACGGAGGAGGCGCTGGATGCAATCGATTACAAGGTCTATGACGACTACAAGGGAACCCTGCCCATCTCCTGCCCGTACTTCACGACTTCCCTGCTGGAAGCCGACGGAAAGAAGGTTATCGACCTCCGGGAGAACGATTCATTCTTCCTGCTGATCGGGCTTAAAGGCAAGGCGGTTCTGGAGACGTCCATCCCCCATGACGGGCCCACAAAAGGACACAGGACCGAGATCTCCGAGGGAGAACTGGTCCTGATTCCTGCTACGGCAACGAGCGTTACCGTCACCCCGCTGGAGGGGAAGGCGGAACTGATTACCGTCCTGCAATAAATTCCTATTCCAGCCCGCGTCCGCGAAGGAGGGCGGACGGATCGGGATCGGCACCCTTGAACTGACGGAAGAGCGTCATCGGCTCCTCGCTGCCGCCCTTCTCGAGGAAGGTCTCGCGGAACTTCTTCGCCAATGCCGGATTGACTCGCGGCTCTACCTTCTCGAATTCCGCAAAGGCGTCACGGTCAAGCACTTCCGACCACAGATAGCCGTAGTAACCGGCGCTGTAGCCGCTGTTGAAGATGTGGTTGAAGTAGGTGGTGCGGTAACGCGGAATGATTTCGTCAATGAGGCCCATCTCCTTGCAGACCTTCTCCTCGAAGGCGCGCACGTCGTCGGCCGTCTTGATGGGAGCGAGGTCTTCCAGGTCGAGTTCGTGCCAGGCCATGTCGAGGATCGAGGCGGCGCAGAGCTCGCCCGTCACGAATCCCTGATTGAACTTGAGCGCGTTGTTGATCTTCTCCACCAGCTCCATCGGAATGGTCTCTCCGGTCTGGTAATGGTGGGCATACTGCTTCAGGATCTCCGGCTCGAAGGCCCAGTGCTCGTTGATCTGCGAGAACATCTCGACGAAGTCGCGGGTGACATTGGTGCCGCTCACGTCGCCGTAACGGCACTTGGAAAGGAAGCCGTGAAGGGCGTGGCCAAATTCGTGGAAAGCCGTCTGCACCTCGTCCACCGTCAGGAGCGACGGGGCGTCCTCCGTTGCCGGCGGGAAGTTACAGCTGTTGACGATGATCGGACGGACGTCCTCTCCGGCGGCGTTGACATACTGCTCGCGGAAATTATTCATCCACGCGCCTCCCCGCTTGATGTCGCGGGAGAAATAGTCGCAGTAGAAAATACCGATAAGCGAGCCGTCGGCATCGGTCAGCTTATAGGCCTTGACGACGGGATTGTAGACCTCCACGTCGGTCGCTTCCTCGAAATTGATCCCATAGAGCATATGCGCGGCCGTGAAGACGCCCTTGCGGACGCTGTCGACCTGGAAATACGGCTTGGTGAGACTCTCGTCCAGGTCGTATTTGCGTGCGCGGACTTTCTCGGCGTAATACCACCAGTCCCACGGGGCGATCTTCGTCCCGGCAGGAAGTTTGCCCGCCGCGACATCCTCGTCCATCACTTTCTGCATATCGGCGATCTCCTCTTTGGCCTTCTTCATCGAAGCGGCCATGATCTTGGAGAGGAACTCCTCCACCGTGCCGGCGTTCCCGGCCATCTTGTTGTCGAGAATGTAGTCGGCAGGGGTGGCGAAGCCCAGCAGGTTGGCCTGCTCGGTCTTGAGTTTCAGGATCTCCAGGGCGATGGCGTTGTTGTCGTTGGCGTCCCCGTGGTTGCCGCGGGAAGAATAGGCCTTGAAGGTCTTCTCGCGCAGGGCGCGGTCCTCGCAGGAGGACATGAAGTCCGGATAGGCCGGAACGGTGATGCCCGTCGCCTCCTTGAAGGCGCCGTTCTCGGCGAGAAGGTGCTTGCCGAATTCCTGCGACAGGACGGCCAGGCGGCTGTTGATCTCCTTGAAGCGGGCGCGGCCGGCCTCGTCGAGGGCGATTCCGTTGCGGACGAAACGGTCAAAGAGTTTCTTCGTAACCATCTGCTGCTCCCGGTCCAGTCCCTCGGAGGCCTCATAAACGGCTCTCACGCGGTCGAACAGGTCGGGGTTGAGGAAAATCTCATCCTCGGCCTCGCTCAGCATCGGGGTCACTTCGTCCAGCAGGGCGAGGATTTCCGGCGTGCCGTCGGTCTCGGACAGATTGTAGAACACGCCCGTCACTTTGGCGAGCAGCTGCCCGGAGAGCTCATAGGCCGCGATGGTATTCTCGAAGGTCGGGGCGTCGGGATTGGCGATGATGGCGTCGATCTCGGCCCGCTGCTGCCGGATTCCCTCCTTGATGGCGGGAAGGTAATCGGAAGTTTTGATCTTGGAGAAAGGGGCGGTCCCGTAAGGGGTATCCCACTCCTGCAGGAAGGGATTGGCATTCTGGCAGGCGACTACTGCAGCAGCGGAAAGGATTGTCATAAGGAATTTCTTCATATATTCTGATGGCATTATTTATAAAGATTCCCGGGACAAGCCCGGGAATGATTAATTGACTTTCACCGAGATGGCGGGCTCGTCGACCAAGGTGAACTGGGCGGCACCGCTGTAGATCGACAGGATGCCGGTAACGTCGATGGTCGAAGTGCCGGCATACACGTCCGGATCCAGTTTCTCGTCGGAGAACTTGGCGTAGCCGCTCGTGCGGATCTGGATGTCGGTGGAGCCGGCCTTGAAGTAGTGCGACACATAGTTGGCCGTCGCATACTTGATGAGGATGTCCTTATATGTCACATCCTTGTCGGGTCCGAAACTCTCGAGTACGGCTCCGCCGGCGGGCAGGACCTCGGCGGGAGTCTTCAGGATGGACCCCGCGCCGTAACGGGTGCGGCCGCTGCCGACCTCAGCCGTATCCCAGACACCGCTCCTGGCGTATTCGACCGTCTTCGCGGCCGACATTCCCCAGGTGTCGATCCCCCACTGCGCTTCGGAGAGGAAGATACGGTTCTCGGGATTGGCGCTCTTGTGGGGAAGACTGGGATTCGGATACAGCAGGGCGAAAACCGCCTTGCTGTACTTGAGCCCCTTGATGGTCACATATTTGCCCCACAGTTCACCGGTGAAACCCGCAGAGACTGCGTCCTTGATATCCTGCTCGGTGATGACGGCCGGGGCGACGGGAGCGCCCTTCGGACCGCGCTTGACGTGCATGTCGATGATCGCCTGCGGATCGATGTAGGAAGTCTCGTATTCGTTGACATCGGTGTTGTCGGGCTCGGCTCCCAGCTGCGGCATTCCGTTGTAGGCGCCCAGTTTGAGGTCCTTGCAGTTGACATACACCCACATGCCGAGCGGGAACTCGCTGTAGATGGAGCCGCGGCCGAGCTTGAGATCGATGCCGCCGGTCTCGTCCTGGATGTACACCTCTTTGTAGAGGTTGCCGGAACGGTCGGAAGAAACGACCTGTCCCTTGATCCAGATATCGTCGAAGACGATCACCCCGCCGATGTAATGGTCCTTGCCGTCCGCGTTCTCGATGGCGCGGGTCAGGTTGATCCATTCCTGGTTGGTGTACATCTTCTTGAGGTCGTGGATGGTCGTGAAAGTGATGCCCGAGACATCATACGTATCCCACTCCGCGGAGGCCTTGGGGGTTCCGCCGACCGGCTGCCATTCCTCCTTCAGACTCCGGCAGGAAACGAGGGCGACAAGCGCCGCAAAAATTGCAATATACTTTTTCATAACCTTAGAATCTGAAATAAACGTTCAACATGTAATTGATTCCGCTCGTATAGAAGTATTTCGGGTCGAAGCGGTAGTAGCGGGTGTTGCCCATGGTGTTGTCGACGATACGCGTCTGCTCGTAACCGCCCGTGCGGATGTTGCGGTTGTTGATGAGGTTCTTCGCATTGAGCGAGAAGCCGAGCTGGTACTTGTACTTGATGTACCAGGACTTGCCGACGCTCGCATTCAGCAGGAAGGCGCCCTTGAACTTCTCCTGGGCCGTCATATACTCGATCTCCAGCGGGGTCACGGTATTGTCCGGACCTGCGGTCGCGAAGTCGGTGCGGTAGAGCGGGTTCATGTCGAGGTAGGTGCCGGCGAAATACTGGGCGTCCAGTTCGAAGAACCAGTATTTATAGAAGTAGTTCAGGCCGAGACTCGAGGCGAGCTGCGGCGAGGAAGGCACATAGTGACGCTGCCACTTGTCGACCTCCCAGGTGTAGTTGCCGGTCGCGTCGGTCGGATAGTTGCCGTCCGCGTCTTTCTTGAAGACGGGGCTCATCGCCCAGTAAGGAACGTCCACGAGGGTCTTGCCGTTGTAGGAGATGAGTTCGGCGCTGTTGTCGATGGTCTGCATCATCCGCGGGATGGAGGTGTACTCGGCCCGGCCGAGGGCGAGGGCGCCGCGCAGGGCGAGGCCGTCCACCACCAGCGGGATCCGGAAACCGAGTTCGAGGCCGTAGTGGCGCTCGTCGATGCCCGTAAGGACGAAGTTGGAGAAAGCGTTCTGGATGTCGTCATACGCGCTCATCACCTTGCTCTGGTCCTTGATCTTGGCGTAGTAGGCCGTGAGGCGAACATTGTAGCCGCCGGAGGAGAACTGCCAGTTGACGTCGGCCGCGAAGGTCTTCACGCTGCGGAGGTTCGGGGTGATGGTGTTGCGGGTCCTCGGCGAGACAAAGGCCGTCTGGAAGGAAGGCGCGTCGCGGAAATAACCGACGTTGCCGTAAACGCGCATCTTGCTGCCGATCACATAGTTGACATTGGCCTTGATGGCGCCGGTGGGCTTGATGACCACTTCGGACTTGCCGGCGGACGTGACCACCTCGCCGAAACTGTCGACGACCGGACGGATGTCGGTGCCGTACTTCGCGTTGATGGCCCAGACCTCATTCGCCGTTCCCGGGAAGAGGCCCTTGCGCATTAGACCCTCACGCCAGAAGCGGGTGTAGCCGATGCGGCCGCTGAGGTTGGCGCTCAGGTTGCCCCAATGGAAATTCATATTGCCCCAGACACTCAGGCTGCGGACGTGGGCGTAGTAATCATAGCCGTATTTGTCACCCTTCCCGACCACCTCGGCGGCGCCGTTGGCGAGCCAGTAGTCGAGGTCGTTCTGCACCATATAGGGCGTGGAGGCGAAGTCGCGCTCGGCGAAGTTGTCGATATTGAGGAAGTATTCGCCGCCCAGCAGGTCCGCGATCTTCTTATAGTATTCGGTACGGTTCATCTTGACCTGGCCGCCGCCGGTGAGGGTCAGCCAGTCCTTGACTCTCCACTTGCCGCTCATCGCGAAGTTGACGTCGTGCTGGTCGATGTGGCGCTCCTCCTGCACATACTTGGAACGGCCGTCCGCCTGGTTGTAGTTGGTGTTGTAGAGGCGGTCCCAGTTGATCTGAGTGTATTCGGGATACAGGCCCGGATGGGTCCAGATCTCGTTGGCCCAGGCGTATTTGAGGGCGTTGTTGCGCTTGAGATCTTCCTCTTCGTTGAAGTAGTAGCTCGGAAGGTTGCGGTAGTAGTCCGGTCTCGGATCCTGCGCGTCGTACCAGTCAAGGGCGGTGTAGCCGTTCTTGCCGAAGCGGTAGAGGAAGGTCGCGGAGAGATTGAACTTGTCCGAAGGGGTGAAGTCGTACTTGAGGAAGGTCACGGGCTCGTGCGTCTTGCGGACGCGGGCGTTGCGGACCTTGCCGTTCTGGTAGCCCCAGTTGGAGTTGTACATATTGCTTCCGACCAGGTTGTAGACCTCCTGCGTGGCCGCGTTCTGGGCGCCGCGCTGTCCGGGCGTCGCAAAGAAGACGAAACTCAGCTTGTGCGCGTCGTTGAACTTCTTGTCGACACCGAGATAGTAGGCGAAGTTGCGGTAGTAGACGCCGTCCACCCAGTCGTTGCCGCCGAGACGGGCGCTCACGTTGAGCGCGACGGCCCAGCCGTTGTCCATCATTCCCGTAGCATAGGAAGCCATCAGGCGGAGGCGGTAGAGGGCGGAATTGGTCATCACGCTTCCGCGCAGACCCGTGCGGACCGCGGAGGCGGTACCATTGATGTTGGTGGTGCCGTTAAAGCCGCCGATATTGTAATCGGCCGCCTCCAGACCCACGGAACTGTCCTTGGTACGCATCGCCTCGTTGAGGCCGCTCCACAGGGAGAAGGGGCCGTATCCGGTAAGGGCGTCGTTGAGCTTGACGCCGGCCAGATAGACCTCCTGGGTCTCGCTGTTGTAGCCCCTCTGCTTGAACCGCACGCTGGAGAAGCCGTAGCCCGCGATGTTCGTGAAGACATCGTTGGCGTTGAACAGGACGGTAGGGTTGTCGTTGTAACCGCTGTCGTCCATATCCTGCTCGTCCGTGGCGGCGTCCTCCAGTTCGGCCACCTTCTGCACGCCGGTGACGGAAATGTTGAACATATTCTTGACATAACCGTCATTGACGGTGACCTCGACCCGCGTCTCCAGGTAATCGGGAGCCTGGACAACCAGGGAATACATCCCGTTCTGCAGTTCCGGGATGAGGAAGGTACCGTCCTCGCCGGACATCACGGTCGCGACCTCGTTCGCCCCCTGGTAGAGGATGAGCTTGGCCTTCTCGATCGGCTGCCGGTCCGTACGGCTGACGATCGTTCCCTTCACGCCGCCCGTGGGCGCCTGCGCGAACAGCAGCGTCCCGAGGAGCAGTGCGAAGAAGGTAAGAGAGAATTTCTTAGACATATTGATAAAGTATTATTTCTTGCTGACGACGATATAGGTGGGATAGTGGTCGGAATAGCCGCCGATGAACTGTCCGCCGGAGAAAGTGCGGAACGGCGTTCCGGCATACTGTCCCGTCTGCTGGGTCATGAACGGCTTCTGGAAGATGCGGCCGTAGTACTGGGCCTTTTTCTTCTTGATGAGCGGCTGGATCCGGAGCGTTCCCTTCGGCGCGTGGGCCAGGGCGCTGTTGACGAGGATACAGTCGTAGATATTCCATTCTCCCCTGTAGGCAAGCGTGCCGTAGCCGGCCTTGAACATCGAGAGGAACGGCGAGAAGAAATCCTCCTCCCCTACGTCCTTGATGTCTTCCTTGCCCCGGAGATAGACAGCCATCGAGTCATCGGTCGGGTTGTCGTTCATATCGCCCATCACGACGACCTTGATACCGGGGAACTCCGCCATCATCTTGCGGGCGTGCTCGTAGGCGATCTCGCCGCCGCGGGCGCGCAGGTCCTGCCCCTTGCCGCCGATACGGGAAGGAAGGTGGCAGACATAGAAGGCGAAATGCTCGCCGCCGATGATGCCGTGCACCATCAGGATGTCGCGAGTGCGGAAGTTATCCTGCCCTTCCTTGTCCATTTCGAAGCGGATCTTCTCGCTGTTGAAGTCGAAGGGGATGGATTCGCTCGAAACGACCTGCATCTGCTCGGGGCGATACAGGAGGGCGCAGTCCACGCCGCGGCGGTCGGGGCCGTCGTAGTGGATGATCTGATAGTTGGCGTCGGCGATCTCCGGCTGGGAGACCAGGTCCTCCAGGGCGTGACGGTTCTCAACCTCGCTTACGCCGAGCACGGTGTGGTAACGGCCGTTCTCACGGGCCATCTCCGCGATGACGTGCGCCATATTGTACAGCTTCTTGGCGTACTTGACCTCGGTCCAGTTGTTATCACCGTCGGGGAGGTACTGATAGTCGTTCTTCCCTTCGTCGTGGTAGGTGTCGAAAAGGTTCTCGAGGTTGTAGAACCCGATCACATACGACGTGTTCTTCTGGGCCCTTGCCATAGGGAGGACGGCGAGAAGAAGAATCAGTGCTAAGAAGTATCTTTTCATTCTATTGTAATTTTGTTTCTCGATGACTCTCGTTTATTTCCAAAAACTGACGGGATCCGCAGACTCCACACTGGCGGCTTTGTCGGCTCCGATCCTGTCGGGCAGATTCACGAACAGGTCGACGCCCAGTTTCTTCTCCAGATTGTCGATGGACATCATATAGTCGAGATAATTGCCATCTGCAATCGACTTATCGTGAGGCAGATAGAAGGCGCAACCGCAGAAATATCCGTCCGAGGAAGAGCCGAAGAAGCCCAGTTGTGAAGACTTCTTGTACGCGACGACGGCCTTCCAGTAGGCACCGGGGGCCTTGACGCGGAAACCGGTGTTCCCGCCGCTCCAGCCATAGGCGCCGGCCTTGAGGTCGCAGCCCGTAACCACATAAAGGGTGTCGCATTTGCTGGAATAGGTACGGACGGCCCCCTCCAGATTCGCCCATATATTGGAGTTGAAATCATACTCCTGGGGGGTCATGTTGGTCGGGTAGAACGTAGATTCGTTGCATTTCTGGGAGCCGTTGTACCTGAGCCGGTCCGCGGACGGGATCTGGTGTCCGCGGGTCCAGCCGCCGCCGTAAGTATAGGCGCAATCGGGCTGATCTTCCTTCGGGAAGCAGGGGTCGAAAAGTCCCCAGGCCTCCGTACGGTTGCCGCTTCCCTTGAGACCGGAATTGAGCGGATACGCCACCCACATCGACAGATGCTCGGAGGGGCTCCACCAGCACGACCAGTTGCGGATGCCGCTCACGGTACGCGATACATACGGATCGCCGTTCATGTCGTGGGCACCGAATAGGAAACCCGCGTCCGCAGGCGTCTCCGGCATTTCCAGCCACTTGCCGGCCTTACCGGAAGGGACCTCGCTGCCCGCCGCCATCTGCGTAACGGTCACCGACGCGCTTCCGGCCGAAGACGAGACCACGATGCGGGCGGAGCGCTGCTCCTCGACGGGATTGACGGCCGCTTCGTACATCACCATTCCGTGCACGGAACCCGATTCCGGCGATTTCGCCGTAATCCACGCATCCTCCCCGGAAAGATATTCCACGGACGATGTCCAGGTCCCTTCCGCCTTCTTGATGACGACGGTGAACTGGGTCTGGCCGGGGCCGAGCATCGTCTGGCTCACGGAGATCTCCGGAGCCTTGTCCGCAGGCGGAGTCTTCTCGCAGGAAACGAGTCCCAGTGACAGTGCCAGAAGCACTGCCACCGGAGCCCAGATCTGTCTTAGGGAAACGCGTCGCATCGGCTGCTACTTGACTACCACAACAATCTTGGTAAAGCGGACCTGTCCGTTCGTTGTGCCGGCTGTAGAATTGCCGACACTGAATACGGCGGAAGTACCGGAGAGGGAAACCTCGCTGTCGGAAGCCACCGTCGCGCCGGCCGCATCCAGCAGGATACCGGTATTTGTGACAGCATATGTAAACGTCGCGGAAACCAGTTCGCCGCTTGAGACGGAGACGGTCAACTTGGCGGATTCATTCTGGTAGAAGCGCCACTGGGTGCCGCTTGTGTAGTATTTGCCCGTATTACCGCCGCCTGTTGCCGTAAGTGTCACATTGTCAATAGTGATCTTTTCGTACTTGGTACCATTGACCCAACTATTGGCCGTGGCGAGCGCTGCGATGTTGAACTCGACTTCCGTCTGCCCTGCCGCACCGGCCTTGGCCTGGTTGATGGTAATGGTCTCATTGACGGAGGCGTCCGGGCAGGCAAGTACGATTTCAAAGGACCTGCCTGCCGTCTCATCCGCATTGGCGGAGAAAGTGGCCGTAACCTCGGCATTGCCGGAACCGCTGTCCGGGGATACCCGAATGGCGTCGCCGGGCCTCGTGGTCAGCGTCCAGGCGGCATTGGCCGTAATCGTGAACGTGGCGCTCGTCGCATCGGCCTTTACGTTAATCTCCTTCGAACTGACACGGCAGTACTTGGCATTCGGGTCAGCCTGCGCGACGGAGTTCACATAGATACCGACATAGGTATTGGTAATCTGCACGACATAGCCGGTGATAATAACCTTCTGGCCGCTGAGTGACGCCAGGTCGTACGTAGCGGGGAGATAGCGCGGCGAAACCCACTTCGTCTTCCCGTCAACGGTAACCTTCCAATAGTTGCCGTCTGCGGCGACCTCGCCGGTAGCGCTGATATAGTCGGACTCCGTCGCAGTATAACTGTCGATATCGTTCGTCAGATCCTTGATGGCGGTGTAAGGGACATTGTTATTGCTGGAGATGACGGTTTCTCCGGTAATGTCCGCGATTTCGGGGAGATTGTTGTAGGTCGTTTTCTTCGCCACAATCTTGACCTTGTCACCGATCTTGACGGTCGGCTCGGCGTTCTTGTAAACGAGGACATTCTTGCTGCCGTCCGTCACGAAATAACCCTTGGTGCTGACGGCCGAGACAATGGCGTCATTGATGGTCACGGGAGTGCCGTCTGCAGCGGCGACAGCGTCGGATACCGTTCCCGTTACGGCAGGGATATCCGCACCCGGAGTGAAGTTTTCTATGGTAATGTTCTCAATCTCATGCTTCACTTCACCCGTGCTCGAATTCGTGTATTTCAAGTACGAACCCGTAAGCGTAACCGTACCGTTGTCCTTGAGGGTCGCATTCCATTTGTCAAATTCGCCGTTATTGAACTTGTATGCAAGAATGCTTCCCGTATCGTCCGTCAGGTCAAACTGCATGTATTTGCTGGTCGCATTGGTAACCTTGAAATTGGAGACCTTGCCGGTGAGACGGTAGATCTTACCGTCGGCGCTCTGGATGAACTGAGCCACGGTGGCGCTGGTGATTTCTTCGGCCTGGCCTTCGGTGAAACTCTCGATGGTGGTGTTCATCACCTCGTCCTTGACATTGCCGTTCTTGTCGGTGTACTTCTCGTACGTACCGGTCAGGACGACGGTGCCGCCATTCTTGATCTTGGTGGACCACTCCGCGAAGGAACCGTCCCTGTCCTTGAAGCCGTAGACGATGACGGTGCCGGTCGCATCGGTCAGGTTGAACTGCATGTAGTCGTAGTTGCCGTTGGTGTTGTGACCGGTCGTGAAAGAGGAGACCGTACCGGTCAGGCGGTAATAGGTGTTGCCGTCGCTCTGGATGAACTGCGCCACGGTGGCGTCGGTGATCTCGGTCTGTTCCTGGCCCTCCTCGGAGGTGCCGTTGAGGGAGTAGAGGTATGCCTCGTTGGCGACCGTCTCCGGGGTCACCTTGCCGGCGGAGCCGGAATAATTCGTGACCTTTCCGCAGATAATGACCTGATCGTCGACCTTGATATCGTCTTTGCCCGCAGTGTACTTCTTGTTGCCCAGATACTTGATCCTGTAGCAGTAGAAGTCTTCGCTCTGCGACTGGGAATCCTTGATGTAGAAGGTCGCGTTGCCGTTGGTGCCGCTCGCCGCGTAGCCCTCCGTGATGTTGGAAACGACACCCTTGACATAGACGACAGGGCTCTGGACATTGTTTCCGAGCGTCTTCAGATATTCCAGGACACCCGCGACGCTGTACGGATCCTCCTTGGTACCGGTTCCCGGCGTGAGCGCACCCGCCTCGCCTTTCTGCACGATCTTGAAGGCGGCCCGGGCGAGACCCGTGGAGAAGACGATGTAGCCTTCACGGTCGTTGCCGGCGTTGGACTTGACGGAGAAGGTTACGGTCTCGCCGTCCTCGGACGCCGCACCCGACTCGGGATTGATGGCGTCGACCCAGTCCGGCTTGGCATAAACCACCCAGTCGCGGCCCGCCTGGATCGAGACGGTCTGGACGGAGGCGCCGGTCTCCAGGTTGACGATGGCAGGCTCGACCGTGACGGTCGGGAGCAGCGGCTTCTCCTTGTTCTCGCAGGAGAAAAACAGCGGAAGCGCCGCCGCAAGCGCAAAGAACAGATGTTTGAGTTTCATCTTGAATGGTTTTAATTATAGTTAATTTTAACTTTCTGGATAGTCTTACAAATATAACCAAAATTTTTGTCATTCTATCTATCATTATCCAAACTCATCACTTTTTTCAACCTGGTGCCAGGTTATATTGAAAAAGCGGCCCGTCCGGGAGGGACGGGCCGCTTGGGTGGAAGATTCCGGATCAAGTCCGGAATGACGGACATTAGTTTACCGCTTCGATATTGGTAACATCCGTATAGATGAAGGTACCGCCCTTGTTGGAGCCGGTGAACCAGCCGGTCACGCGGACCTTCTTGCCGTTCCAGGAGGCGTCGATCTTGCCGCTGAGGCTGCCTTTGACGGTATCGGAGCCTTCCACGACCAGGTTGGTGTAGTTACCGTCCACGACATACGTGCCGACAGCCGTGATGTAATCGGCCGGATGCGGATCGTTGGATGAGATGAACGTACCGTACGTGGCGGTAATGTCCTTCGGCGTGAGAGCCGGAAGCTCGGCGCCGGATTCGACGACCGTCACGGTCGGGGCCTGGGCCGACTCATGGAGGTGGTTGTAGACGCTGATCTTGCCGCTGGCCGTCACGATGTCGCCGACAGAGGGCATTGTGGCCGGCTTGTACAGGTAGAAGAAGTTGGTACCGTCGGTTACGATGGCCGCATCATTCCTGGTTGTGACGAAGGCGACGACGGCCGTCAGTTCGAAGTCGGCGCCGGAAGCCAGAGAACTGATCGTGCTGAGGTCGGTGTACTCGATGGTCGGCACATCGGCCTCGCCCTCGATCATCTCGGTGAAGACGATATTGACGTGCTTGCTGCTGGAAATGGACTGCGTATAGCCGCGGACCGTCACCTTCTTGTCGATCATCGAATCGAGATTGAAGTCGGCGGGGAGCTGGTAGGCGGAGAAGTCGGCCGCATCATAATTATCCAGGAAGAGGTTGGTGTAGTTACCGCTCTTCTTCGGCGTCACGGAGATCTGTACGTACTCCATCTTGATGGCGTCCTGGAGATTCGTGCCGGTCTTGCCGCTGATGGAGGCCACCAGAGCGGCGAGTCCGTCCTGATCGAGCACCGTCGGCGTCGGATAGGTCACCTTGCCCGTTCCCTCGGAAATCTTCTCTTCGAGATCGAATCCGTCCTTGCCGTCACAGCTGAGCTGCGCGCCGTAGTTGTAGGCGCTGGTGGCGTTGATCACTTCGATCACATCACCGAGTTTATACTTGGTCGCATCGAACTTGGAGCCGTAGTAGCAGAGGATGGCGCCGGTCTCGTCTGTAAGCACATAACCGCGCTTGCAGATGGCCATCACCGTACCCTTGACGTGGGCGTAGCTGCTCTGGAGCGCATCGGCGATCGTCATCAGGGCGGGAGCGTTCGGCTTCTGGCTGACGATGATGTCGATATCGGAATTGTTCTTGCCGGCGGTGGAGGCGACCTTAATGATGCCCTCGCGCGGGGTCACGCCTTCGTTGGGGGCGACACGGAAGGTCATCTTGGAGGTGTCGGCCGGGTGGAGTTCCAGCTTGGAGGGAACGCCCGTGATGTATTCCGTCGAAGCGAGGGAAATCCAGTCGGGGCACTCCTTCACATAAGCGCCGTTGCCCTTGAAGGCGGCCTTGATGCTGAATTCGGCGCCGTCCTTGTCGAGGTCCTTGAATTCGGTCTTGTCGACCTTCAGCAGGGACTTGACGATCTTGAGGACGGTGACGTCGACAAGCTCGACCGTAGTGCCGTACGTGGTCTTGGGACCCTGTACCGTGATGACGTCGCCGACCTCGATGCCGAGGCTGAGGAAGTTCTTGGTACCGCCGTCCTTGTCGAGGGTGCCGTAAATGTAGATCTCATCCTTGCCGTCGTTCAGATACCAGTTGCCATACGTCGTGTTGGCGATGGAGGTGCAGGTACCCGTCACGGTGTAGGTCTTGCCGTCGGCGCCGGCGATCACCTCGGCGCAGGACGCTTTCTCGGCCTCCATCGAACCCTGACGGACGATGATGTACTGGATCTGGGATCCGGTATTGATCTGGAGTTCCTGCTCGCGGCCGAAGCCGTTGGCGGCGGCGGAGAAGGTGATCTTCGCGGCGCCCGTCTCGCCCGAAAGGGCGGAAGCGGTGAGCCAGGCCGGAAGTTCGGCATAGGTCTCGGGATCCTTGTTGATCAGCACGCTCTTGGCGAAGGCCCAGGGCGCCGAGGCGACAAGATTCAGGTCGACCGAACCGCCTTCGAGCGGAATGGTGAGGAATGTCTTCTCAAGCTGAATGGTGCCGAGGGAAGAGGGATCTTCCTGCTGGCAGGCGACCAGCAGACAAAGGGAAGAAACGATCGCAGTGAAAATATATCTGAGTTTCATAGTGTCTTCCTCCTTCTATTAGTTAAACATATACTTGAGACCGACGGAAGCATACCAGCACTGTCCGATGGTGTAGACAGGCACCCAGGTTTCGACGGAGCCGACCGCCTCCGGCGTGGAGAAGGTGGCGTAGCCGTCGGCATCCGCGCCCTCATACTTGAGGATACGGCCCGAGTTGAGCTTGGAGTTCATCGCCTTGGAGACGCCCGAATGAGCCCGGAAGAGGTTGGTGAGGTTCTTCAGGTCGAAGCTGACCTGGATCTTGTTGACACTGTTCTTGATCCGGAACTTGAAATCGTGCTTGTAGGAGAAGTCGAGCCGGTGCACCCACGGGGAATACACGCTGTAGGCCTCGGCATACTGGCCTCTGTGCTTGGAGAGGTATTTGTCGCTGCGGACGAAGGAGAGGAACCGGTCGCGGTCGGCATCCGAGACGAAGCGGAAGTCGCCGTCGGCGATCTCCTTGTCGGTCGGGATGTAGAGGGCGTCATACTGGTAGCCGTCGCCGTTCATATCGTTGGCCAGCATGTAGGAGTAGTTGTAACCGCCCCTCCAGGCCTCGTAGATTAGGCTGAAGTGGTTGCCGCAGTGGTCGTGGGCCGTAGCGGAAGCCACGACGCGGTCGGGGGTCACGTACTGGGAGTTGTGCAGGGGGATGTTGTTCGGGCCCTTGCTCGTAGGCACATAGGTAAAGGCGGACTCGGCGTCGGAGCCGGGCATACCGGTGATTTCCTTCCTGCCCGTATGCGTATAGGCGGCGAAGAGGCTGATCTCCGGGATCGGCTGCATCCGGACCTCGGCGGAAACGGTGTAGCCGTAGCCGCGGTTGGTGTTGCACAGGACGAAGGCCTTGGTCTCGTTGCGGAAGTTGGCCGGGTAGATGGGCCGGTTGTCGGCGCCGTTGAAGGTCGCGAAGCCCTCGACGGGACGGATGCTCCAGTCGGAGATCATCACGTCGTTGACCATCTTGTTGTAGATTCCCTCAACCGTGATGCTGAAGGGGAAGGAAGTCGGGAAGCTGTAGTCGATGGCGAGGGAGGTCTTCCAGACCTGAGGCATCTTGAACTTGGGATCGACGGCGGCGATGCTCGAAGGAACGGTGCCGTCGGCGGGGCTGACCTTGGCGGGGAAGCCCATGGAGATGAGTTTCTGCTCCAGATCCTTGCGGGACAGGATGTCACCTGCGAACTGGCTCATATCGATGTAACGGTTGCCGTTGGAGTCGGTCGTATAGAGGCCGGTGTAGCCGGCGTAACCGCTCTTGGGCTGGCCTTTCTTGCCGTCCCAGATCTGGGTCTTGCCGCTGAAGGCGACCTTGGACTGGACCATACCGCTGTTGGTCGGCATGTTGGTGAAGAACACGAGCGGGATGCGGCCCGAGAACAGGCCGGTACCGCCGCGGATCTTGAGGGACTTGTTGCCGAAGACGTCATAGACGAAGCCGAGACGGGGCGATACCGTCACGCTGGCCGTAGGCCATTTGCCGGTGTCGATGTGCTGCTCGGTATAGTCGTAGGTCTTGGGATAGTAGACGAGATCGTAGATGGCCTGGTTGGTCATCAGGTCCTTGTTGTCGAAGAAGAGGCCGTCGAGGCGGAAGCCGCCGGTAAGCTTGAAGCGGTCGGTCACGTTCCACTCGTCCTGGACATAGAGGCCCAGTTTGTGGTACTGGACGCGGGCCGCCGGATTGGCCTCGCCGTCATAGCCGTAAGTGAGGGCCACGACCTCGGGAGCGGCGCCGCTGAGGAAATCGTCGACGCTGGAATAGCGGTAGTAGCCGGTACCGTTACGCATATAGGCGTTGTCGGCCATCTGATACTCGTAGTTGATGCCGCCCATCAGTTTGTGCTTGCCATAGTACCAGGTCAGGTCGTCCTTGATGGTGGCGATGGTGTTGTGCACGGCGTTGTTCCAGGTGAAGAGCTCGTAGCCGAGGGCCATGTACTGGGTGTTGGTGCCCGTGCCGTCCTGGATGTCGATGAACGGGAAATCCGCAGAGTTGGAGCCGCGGATGTCATCCAGCTTGGAGAAGGTCACCAGGAGCTGGTTCGAGAGGTTGTCCGTGATGCGGCTGTTGAGATCGAGGGAGGCGGAATTCACCAGGTTCTTCATCGAATACATCGAATTGGCGAAGGACATCGAGTACAGCGACACGCGGGAATAAGGGGAGCGGGTGCCGCCGTCCATCGAGGAGGCGTTCGGCATGCTCCAGTAGTTGTTGGCGGTGTAGTTGTACCGGAGGGCGAGGTGGTGCTTGTCGGTGATGTTCCAGTCCAGGCGGGCGAGGGCCTTGATGTTGTTCTCGTTGGCCGGGAACTCCGTAAAGGAACCGGTGTCGTATTCGTATTTATCCTTCACATAATCCTTGACACGCTGCATGTCGTCGACCGAACAGTAGGAAATGCTCTTTTCCTCGTTGCCGATGCCGTCAGTGCTGGCGCGCCAGGGAGTGGCGACGGTCGGGATCTTGGAATATTCGAAGTTGACGAAGAAGAAGAGTTTGTTCTTGACGATGGGGCCGCCGAAGGTCATACCGATCGTGGTATTGCGGTCTCTGTCGCGGGCGCCGGGGATTTCGGTGTCGTAGACGCGGTTGCCCCGCATATTCTCGTTGCGGTGGTAGGCGTAGACCGAGCCGCGGAACGTGTTGGTACCGGACTTGGTGATGGCGTTGATACCGCCGCCGATGAAGTTGGTCTGGCGCACGTCGAACGGCGAGATCACCACCTGCAGCTCCTCGATGGCATCGAGGGAGATCGGGTTGCCGCCTCCGGGAAGGTTGCTGGACAGACCGAAGTTGTTGTTGAAGTTGGCACCGTCGACGGTGAAGTTGGCGGTACGACCGTCGGAACCGGCGAAGCTCATCCCGTTGCCGCCGTAGGGCGAGAGACGGGTCACGTCGGTTATGCTGCGGCTGACCGTCGGCAGGGCGACGATCTGGTCGTTGCTGATGTTGGTCGCCGCGCCGGTCTTTTCTCCGACGAACTTGGAGGAAGGCGCCGCGGTGATGACGACCTCATTGAGGAACTCGGTGGATTCTTCCAGGGTCCCGCTGAGGTTGTAGGTCTCGCCGAGGGAGAGCGTAACGCCCGTGTACTGGGCGTCGCGATAGCCGAGCATCGAGAAGGTCACTTTGTAAGGACCGCCCGAGCGCATACCCTGGATGGTGTAGAGACCATCCGCATTGGTGACGGCTCCGTAAGTAGTACCGGAGGGCTCGTGGACCGCGACGGCGGCGGCGCCGGGAACCGGCTCGCCGCTGGCGTCCACCAGCTTTCCGGAGAGAGACGCTGTCGTCACCTGAGCATAGGCGACGACGCCCGCAAACATCGAAATGAATGCGAGAGAGAGAGATTTTAGAGCTAGTCTCATAAATATTGATTTGGGTTAAAGAAAAATCAGATTTTCTAAAATGCCGGTACGAAGTTACTCAATATTTCAGACTTCTGAAAATTTTTTATTAACATTTTTATCAACAAAAGGCCGGATGCATCGCACCCGGCCTTCCGCTATTCGATATTAAACGCCTTCTTGATATCGTCTACGGCATCCAGCAACTCCCAGCCAAAGAACTGAACCTCCTTTTCGTAGGGCGTGTCCCCGTCGTAGAGCGTGACTTTTTTGCGATAGGGCGTCCGGCCCATATGACCGTAGGACGCCGTCGGCAGATAAATGGGATTCTTGAGCCCGAAACGCTCGATGATGGCCGCGGGACGCAGGTCGAAGATCTCCTGGATCTTGTCGGCGATGTCGGCGTCGGTAATGCCGTAATGCGCCGTGCCGTAGGTATTGACAAACACGCTCAGCGGCTTCGCCACGCCGATCGCATAGGCGATCTGGACGAGCACTTCGTCGGCCACACCCGCGGCGACCAGGTTCTTGGCGAGGTGGCGGGCCTCATAGGCAGCGCTGCGGTCCACCTTGGACGGGTCCTTCCCGGAGAAGGCGCCGCCGCCGTGCGCACCCTTGCCGCCGTAGGTATCGACGATGATCTTGCGGCCGGTAAGGCCGGTGTCGCCGTGCGGACCGCCGATGACGAACTTGCCGGTGGGGTTTACGTGGAGGATGAAACCCTGGTCGAACAGGGCCGCGGTCTCCGCGGGGAGTTCGGCCTTGATGCGCGGGATGAGGATGTTCTCCACATCCTCACGGATCCTGCGCTGCATCGCCTCGTCGGTGTCGAATTCGTCGTGCTGCGTGGAAATGACCACGGTGTGCACCCGGAGGGGCTTGCCCGTCGCGGCATCGTATTCGATGGTAAACTGGCTCTTGGCGTCCGGCCGGAGATACGGCATCAGGTGCAGCTCCTCACGGCGGATTTTCGCCAGGATGACAAGGGCGAGATGGCTCAGATAGAGCGGAAGCGGCATATAGTCAACCGTGTCGCGGCATGCATAGCCGAACATCATGCCCTGGTCGCCGGCGCCCTGGTCCAGGGGATTCTCCCGGACGACGCCGCGGCCGATGTCCGCGCTCTGGTCGTGCAGGGCGGAAAGGATGCCGCAGGAATTGCCGTCGAACATATACTCGGCCTTGTTGTAGCCGATCTTGTTGATCACTTCGCGCGTGACCTTCGGCACATCGACACGGGCCTTGGAGGTAATCTCCCCCATCAGCACCACCATACCGGTGGAGCAGAAAGTCTCGCACGCGACATGGGATTCGGGATCCCTGCGCAGGTATTCGTCGAGGATGGCGTCGCTGATCTGGTCGGACACTTTGTCCGGATGGCCTTCGGATACGGATTCCGAAGTAAAGAGATAGGTCTTCTTCATATCATTTTAGCATTTTTTTGAAGGTGGTTGCAAGCAGGCAAATCTGTCCACCGTTCCTAATTGTCCGCAAAGATAGACAAAATAGTGATTCCCTCCAACCAAAATTCCAACTTTCCTCTTCTTGTCCCGTCAAATCAGCCCCGCTCTCCGGCCGGTTCCCAGGCCGGAATCTAATACCCGTCCCGGTCCATCTCCCGCCGCACGTCGCGCTCCTTGATGGCCTGGCGCTTGTCATATTCCTTTTTACCGCGCGCAAGGGCGATGACAAGTTTGGCGTAGCCATTGTCCGCGATGAAGAGTTTGACGGTAACGATCGTGATGCCGGTCTTCTTGACCTCCGCCTGGAGATGCCGGAGTTCCTTGCGGTTGAGAAGCAGCCGACGGTCCCGCCGGGGCTCGTGCTGCCCCCAGGACCCCCAGCTGTACAGCGCCACATTCATTCCCCGCACAAAAAGCTGATTGCCTTCGAAATAGCAATACGAATCCTGCAGGGAAACCTTCCCCGCCCGGATCGACTTAATCTCGGTCCCGACCAGCTGGATCCCGGCGGTGTACGTCTCCAGGAACAGGTAGTCGTACGTCGCCCGCTTGTTGCTGATCACGATATTGCTTTTCTTTTTCGGCATAAGGACCGCAAAGATAACCAAAAAAGCCTAATCTGACAAATAAAGATTCCCGGAACGAGTCCGGGAATTGCGGATGTGAAGACCGGCGTCCAGGTCGGGGCGGAGGATCCGGGCAAAAACCCTGCAAAACGACCGGAGTCTCACGCAGAGTGCGGAGGATTCGGGCAAAATCCCCGCAAAACGACCGGAGTCTCACGCAGAGGGTGCAGGATCCGGGCGGAAACCCCGCAAAACGACCGGAGTTTCACGCAGAGTGCGGAGGATCCGGGCAAAATCCCCGCAAAACGACCGGAGTCTATGGCCGCGGAAAGGGTCAAGCAGCATTCAGGCACCAAAATGCTGCCATATGGCACTCGCGGGAAGGGTTAAGCAGCATTCAGGTACCAAAATGCTGCCATACGGCACACGATGGAAGGGTTAAGTAGCATTCTAGCCTCCAAACGCTGCCATACGGCACACGCGGGAAGGGTTAAGTAGCATTACAGCCCCAAAATGCTGCCATATGGCACACGCGGGAAGGGTTAAGCAGCATTCAGGCACCAAAATGCTGCCATATGGCACACGCGGGAAGGGTTAAGTAGCATTCTACCCTCCAAATGCTGCCATACGGCACACGAGGAAAGGGTTAAGTAGCATTACAGCCCCAAAATGCTGCCATACGGCACACGAGGGAAGGGTCAAGTAGCATTCCGGCCTCAAAACGCTGCCATATAGGATAGTGGCAGAAAGCAAGCGTAAGTGTTTCTGCTAGCATAATGCTCACGCGATGATGCGAGATGACAGTGCGTGAGCGTTGCTGCTGGTGATACGCTCACCGAAAGACTTTGAACTGGCTGGGCGTGAGTCGTGCTGCAGGAGAAGTGCTCACGCGATGGTTACGTGATGCCAGTGCGTGAGCGTTGCTGCTGGTGATACGCTCACCGAAAGACTTTGAACTGGCTGGGCGTGGGTCGTGCTGCAGGCGAAGTGC